>Ga0233440_1000565_pt1 | contig 42023 bp, 55 predicted proteins | sample SI_123_September_5_FD_182791 | JGI IMG/M metagenome (GOLD analysis project Ga0233440, IMG submission 182791) | Seawater microbial communities from Saanich Inlet, British Columbia, Canada - SI_123_September2016_120_MG | ecosystem: Environmental > Aquatic > Marine > Inlet | place: Canada: British... | reverse complement strand
ACTATAACTTCCCACCTAAGGACAACATCACTATGGATGTAGAGATGGTTAACGGTACGAGCGGTACATACACCTGTCCTAGTGCTAGACACTGTTACATTAAGTCTCTACAGTATGAGGCACGAGGGGCTCAGCAATACTGTGTGTCCCTAGTGATGAAGAGAAATGGTAAGGTAATTTGGTGGCGCAAATATCAATAAGGAGAATGAAGATGACTGAAGAACTAAAGGCATATGTAAATGCTTATATGGATGGACTAGAGGTTGAGTATCGTTTTAATACGCAGTGGTATAGCGTTGAGTCTTTTTCAGACTTTGATGATACTAGTGCTGATTACCGTATCAAACCTAAAGGTAAGATTAAGATGTGGCAGTGGGTAGTCAAGGCTTCTGATGATAGGGTAGAGCTAACAGGCTTTCACACCAAAGAAAGTATTTATGAAAACTTTAGTAAGTGCTATGTTATTCAGAAAGCAGAGTGGACAGAGATAACAGTGGAGAAGGGGAATGAGTGAACTAGAGGAATTACCAGAGGGCTACTGGGAACGACAAGAGAGATTTCATAGAGCACTAGCTAAGATAAAAAGTAAGTCTAACACTACTACTATCCCCAGTTACCGAGAGGTAGTGGATAAGCTAGAGGAGTTGGAGAAGGAGAACGAGTTACTAGGTAGACGTTATGATGAGCTGACTAAGCTAATACGTAAGCAGGGTAAGGATAGTGTAGACTGTGGTGATAGGTTTCTGAGGAACTACGCTAAAGGCTGGGACTGATATCGCATATCGAGATTAGGATATGAGTATATGTTATTGGATATAATTGGATAGAGATATATATTATGACATATAAAGGTTGAACCTTAGATATACGTAAGTTTACATTCTTAGACGTGCAGAAAAGAGCGGAATATGACACAAAGTGGTGCTATAAAGTGTCAAGTTTTATGTACACTATACTGTACATAGGATACTGTAATGTATCATATAAGAGTCATAAGTCCTATATTACTAGGATAATGATTACTATATGAGCCATTAAGAAGATTAATACTAAAGGAGTAGGATATGAGTGGAGACCACGACAGATACAAATGGGTAGATAGTAAAGAAGAGATTGATAAACTAAGGGATGAAGATATGGGATATGATAGTTTAGTTAGAAGGGTTGAGAAGCTAGAAGAGTATGATGAGTTCCTTAACCTATCTACACCTAGACATAACACTGATGAAGCTGATGAGTTCGTACGTAAGGAACTACTTAATATGTATACCTGTTGTGACGATAGGGACAGTGTAGCACTAGAGTATGTCATTAGGTTAGTGTCCAACAAGGAGCAGTGGAAGGACTTCTGGGAAGCTAATGAGCTGAGACATATGATTGCTATAGGAGAACAATGATGCAGATTAAAGAGAAGAAAGGAACTACCAATGACTTCGTGGTTGAGAATATAACTGAAGAGGAACAAGCAGTATTCTTCAAGCTAGGACTACAGGCTCTAGTGGACGAAGCACGGGAAGGTAAGACACAGTTTATTGTACTGCCTCCTGAGGCTTTAAAAGGAGCTATACCTAACAAGAATAGACTAACGGTAGAGATTGATGATGCTGAAGCTGATGCCTTAATACAAGTAGGTCTAGTTAAGGCTCTTATGAATGCCATAGAGTACGATAAGATTGATGAGGAATACTACGAGAGGCTTGGTAAGTTAGCTAAGGAGAATGACGAACCTTGGGACGATGAGCGTATGGATATCATAGGGCAGAACGGCAACGATGGTGACCACTACGAAGATAAGGATGGGATGTGAGAAACAATAAATGGAGAGTAACATATAGAGGTGCTGACTCTAAATGGGAAGGAGTATTAAGAGACGGTGTACTTAGCTGCTGTGAACATCACCCTGAGAAACTACCTTATATCATACACCACAACTACACACCTGACTTCAAGACTAAAGATAAGAAGTATATCATTGAAGCTAAGGGTAGGTTTATGGATAGCGCAGAGGCTTCTAAGTACAAGTGGATACGTAAGAGCCTACCTAAGCACATCGAGCTTGTGTTCTTATTTATGAAACCTAATACACCTATGCCTCACGCTAAGGCACGTAAGGACGGGACAAAGAGAACTCACGCTGAGTGGGCAGAGAAGAATAACTTCAAGTGGTACGATGAAACAACAATCAAGGAAATCTTATGAACGAACAACAAGTAATTGACTTATTAAATGAGACAAGTAAGTATACATTCAAGAAAGAGAAAGATAACTTCTCAAGGTACGATGCGTTCTGTGAAGAGCACGGTGTTATGTTAGAGATTAAATGTAGACGTGCGTTCTATGACGATACCTTGATTGAGAAGATGAAGTACGATTGGAATACTAAGTACGCTAACGATAACAACTATAAGTTTATCTATGCTGTTAGTATGCCTAAGGACGGTAAGGAAACTATCTACCTATTCCATCCTGATAAGTTAAATATTAGTTGGTTCACTAAGAAGTTACCAGCACAGACAGACTTCGGACGTAAGGAATGGATTGACAAAGAGATAGCGTACATACCTATTATTGATGCCGTAGCTACACGATGAAGGTACTACAGGCAAGCTCTACTGAGTGGGGAGAGACAACTATTGTGGCTGTTGATGATTTATACCCATACGTCAACATAGATTACTACATCAATGAACTACCAACTAAGAAGGAGTTCTATACAGCGTACTCAGTAGTTAGAGACTCTGTAGAGGCTAATGGTTTAAAGAACCCTCTTGTAGTAGCTATAGTAACCAAGGAAGAGTGGGAGAATATGGGACACTCACAGCTCGATATCTTCCCATATCCAGACGTTATTTCTACAACAGTACTACAGGTGCGGTGTGGGTGTCAACGTCTTCATATGGCTAAGGACTTAGGCTTCAGTCATATAGAGTGTATTGTTTTGGATAAGTGGCAAGACTCTACTAAATTGTGTGAGAAGATGCGTGGTGAGTGGAAGAAGAACAAAGATAACTTTAGGAGTTGACAATGGAATGGTTTTATGATATAGTACGTGTTTTATGGAATGAAGATAATATGTACGTAACAATAGCAGTAGTAACCTTTATGATAGGTGTATTACATAGTATGAATCAAGGAGGACAATAAGATGACAGTCGTAACAGTACAAAGTTTAAGAGATACTAAACCTCTAGAGTATAGAATGTTAACTGACGAGGATGAATACATAGCAGGTGGTCAGTTCTTTGATTGGGGAATGAGTGAGGCTATAGATAGTTTTAGAGTAGGACCTAACAGTGGAGATGACTTCTGTATTGAAGATTCTATCGGTAGATTTATTCCTTTTAACTTAGAAGACATCGATAGTCTTATTGATATCCTTATGACATATAGACAAGAGCACGCTAAAGATGTTAAGATTGCTGACCTAGAAGCACAGATTAGGAAGTTAGAAAATGAAGGTTGAAGACTTAGACCAGTCTGATATAGAGGTAGTTAAGAAGAACCTTGAGAACTTAGAGCGTGGTATCTTTGCACTGGAGATGGACGTAATGAACTTAGAGAAACATCAAGACCACCTAAAAGAAATGTATGTCTTACGTGATGCCTATGACAGAGATATCAGAGCACTACGAAGGATGTCTTAGTTATGAATATAGAAGAACAAAAGAAGTACGAAGCATTATATGTTGGGGATACGTATCGTAATAAGTATAAGCCAGGTATAAACTTCATAAATCAAAACAAACTTAACATAGCTAATAAGGTAGCAGGACTTAAATCACTCATTGAGTTTGGCTCAGGAGAGGGTCACGTTATAAAACACTTTAGAGATAAGGGTGTTGATTGTTATGGTACTGACATAGCAGGTAACTCACTATCTTTTCCTGAGTTAGAGAAGTACCGATGTGTTATGGACTTAGGTGAACTACAAGACTTTGATAAAGAGTTTGAGTTTATCTTTTCTTGTGATGTGTTTGAACATCTACCTACAGAGAGCATCGATAATCTATTAGAGAATATGAAACGTGCAGCACCTAAAGGTAGAGCAGTAGTACGCATTGCTCTTTACTTAGATGCGAGAGGACAACACGATATAACTAAAGCATTACACCTAACAGTTAAACCATCTACTTGGTGGCTTGATAAATTTAAGGAGCATAGCATTAAAGTATTAGAACATAACTTATCAGATGGTAAGGATATGATTGGTAACTTAGATGTCTACTTACAACTATGAGCGAAGCAAAGTTAGTAGGTTTTCAAATACTCTTAGACAGAAAAGGCAGACTCCTAGTTGAACTAAGTGGTCTGCCTCTTGATGAAGTTGATGGTGTCTTTGAAGACTTCCCTGATAAGAACTTATATAACGTACTCATCAATGAATGTAATCATAAGTTAGATGAGTTGGTTACCCATTTGGAATCAGAGCTTTCATCTGTGTGACTAGACCACCTCTACGGTAGGCAGTTAGCCCGTCCTTTTTTATACCTTCTCTGATAGCCTTGGTAATAGGTAAGACAACAACTTTATGTATGTCCCCTTCAGTCCAATCACCTCGTTTGTCTGAATCTAGGTACTCATCCTCAAAAGGCTTAGCATCTTTATCCCACTTCTTAACAATACTTCTGTAGGCTCTAGGTGAGTAGATAGAATTTCTATCGATGATGGCTTGCATAACACCTGGTTCATTATCTCCCCATTGTTCAATCTGACTAATACTGTGGCGCTCAATAGGTAATACAATATAGTTAAGGTCATTATCAACAGCATATTTAATTGATTGCTTCATAGCTAACGGTGTCCAATCTTTCTTATGAGATAAATTCTCAGGGATACTTTCATCATAAATCAGATTCATACGTTCGTTACTTGGTAATCCTGTCAAGTGCCTTAGCTCCATCTCAATATCAGCTATCTCTTCATCCATAGGAGTCACTATCTTAGAAATCCTTTTAACATCAGGGTGCTCCAGTGCTATGTTAGCAGGTACGTTTATGTCAGCCCATAAATTATCAATAGCTTTTTGAATACTTCGTTTCTTCTCTATTAACTTAGCGGCTTTAGGTCCCGCATCTAACTTAGCATATCCACTGATGCCTCTTAACCCAGGAGCTATCTCAGTTAGATTTTCAAAGTGTCTCGCATTACCCATCGCTGCTTGGTGTGCTTGAGATTGTTGTTCATTAATAAATAAACCCTTTCCCTCACCAAAACTACTCTGCTCAACAACATTACCTCTGATATGTAAGATAATATTCTCTTGTGGTATACCTTTCTTGAGTGGTGACTCACCATATATACCTGTGTAGTGAGGCTCTAAGTATAACTCAGTCTCAGCTTTATTAATATATGTATCCCTATCCTCCCAAGCAACACCTGTTTTCTTTTTAAAATCAGCGAGTTGTTTCTTTAAACTGAGACGGTCCTTTATTAATCTCTTGGTATCAGATGTGCTTAGACCCCCTTGATTTCTACTCTTTTCCGTTATTGCTATTATTCGTTCAAGAGTAGATAGTCCAGCCCCTAACACTTCCCCAGTATTGGACAGCTGTCTGATACGCGCATCCTCTACTGACTTATGAAACTCTCTTAGCTTCTTGAGCCTATCTTCAGAGCCTACCTTAGATTGTACTAAGATAGTAACGGGTTTACCTCTTGTGTTAGGTAAAGCGTAGTTGTTCCACGTATTAGGTGCTACATCACCAGCATTACGTCTCAGAGCTTCTGTACTTAAATCACGTAGTTCTGTTTTATTATCATACGTAAATCTTGCGTGCTCAGCCTTAGCCTTCCCCGCTGCAACAAAAGTATCAACATAGTTATTCAGTAATTCTCTCTCGCTGCCTTCTGCTTTAAGGTATGCCTGGTTAACGTCCTCGATAATAGCACCTAAGATGTGTGAGTTCCTACGTTGTGGATTACCTGTACCTAAGATAGTGTTTATCATCTCGTCCCTATGTTGTGCACTATTGAACTCTGGTTGGTCAGGATGAAAGACACTATCTACATCGTTAATAAACTTAGCTTGAGTAATCTCTCTTTCTATAGCCTTATCAGCGTAAGCAGACTTAGCAAAGAACTTCTTGAAGTCTGAGTCAATCTGTGTGTTGTAGTCACCAGTTATTATATTCTCTACACTAGTGAAATGTAACCACCCAGCTGCTTTAAGTACAAGCTCTTTATTATCAGCAGTTATATCACCGATATTATCCTTGTCTTGTAAATAACCTACCTCCTGTAACTTATTATGGTAGTCACCTTCTACGGCAACACGCTCTTGTATTAGAGGTTGTGAGTTATACCACTCGTCATCTCTCCTGTTACCTATCTTACTAGTGTAAGTCTTAAGTAGCGGAGAGTTCTCTTTCATAAAGCTAAAGATATCTTTAGTAGCAATCTTCGTATCAGCAGCTTGTGTATCTAACCAGCCCATAAGACGAGAATCATCTAACTCTTCTTTCTTAATCTTTCCTTTCTTAACCCATCTATTAATATTATATTTCCACTGACTTGGTTTAGAATCGCCTACCTTATCTTTAACTGTTAGGTCAAGTAACATAGTAGGTAGTTTATATTTAAAACCACCTGACTCTGTAAGCCCCTCAGCTAACGTTGTAAGCTCTGTATCTTCTGCTTCCTTGTCACGTACAGGTGCTTTCTTTTTAGTCGCTACAGGAGGAAGTACGGGCTTCTCAGGTACTATATTATCAACAGTATTAACAGTAGGTTTATCAAATAACTTATTAACCTGAGAGCTAACACCTTTAGCACCCCAACCAAACATACCAATGTTCAGTACAGATTCAAATGTCTTAGCGTCCTGTGGATTAGCTTCCTTCCAAACAGAGTACTCTTCATAGCCTGCTTGTGCAGCCTCTACCGCAGCTTTACCTGCGTCAGTATTGAGTGCCCATTCTTTAGTCTCGGTTACTTTATCAGCTACTTTGTTATATGTAGTAGGTGCAAAAGACTTTAGGTTATCTAAGTACGTATCAACAGACTCTTCAATCAAACGACCACCTGTATCAAAGGCACCACCAGCTAACGCACCAGCAGTATTAACTGTGCTACGTGCTAAACTAATCTCACCAGATTCTCTATCTCTACGAGACTCATCCATAGACTCAAGACGTTTGTTCCAATCAGAACTAATACCTTCACTCATCGTAGGCTCAGGTGTTCCTTCTGTAACAGGTAGTAAACTATCTTCTGTGTTAGAGTAATCAACAAGACGTTGTTGTTCACCTAACGATAACTCACCACCCTTACTAAAACCCAGGCGTTCTGCTTGAGTAACTAAACCACCTCGTCTAAACTGTTTGAACTGGTTAAGAAGATTCTTTATCTTTTTAAAGTCCTTATCTTGTACATCATAGGGGAAGTTCTTTTTAAGAATATCTTTTCTGTTCTTAATCTGAGCTTCCAACTCACGTACTCTAAAACTCTTCTGTGCTTTAAAGTCCACTGTGTGTAACTTAATACCAGTAAAGAATCTAATAAGAGCTTCTTCAGCTGTCTTAGGCTTAGCGAAAGGAGACTTCATTCTATCTTCATTGAAGGGTTGATAGAAGTCATCCAGCGTAGAGAGTACTCTAATCTTATCTAAGTAATGTGCTGTAGACTTATCCATCGTAATGCCCATATAGTTCATTACTTCACCGTACTTTATCTGACGGTCACCAAATAACGTAGTGAACCCAGTAGGCTCTTCAATATTTTTAGTGTATGTAGGACGTAAGCTGCTCTCCATAAATGAGGCAACAACTGGGTGTAGTAAGTCTGTAGGTACAGTAGCAGGCGCTGCTGCTAGCTTCCATATATCCGCAGCAGGTAACCAACCACCAAGTAAGAAGTACTGAGGCTTACCATCATCATCTAAGCGTACCTTAGTAGGCATATTGATTAACATCCACTTAGCAAGTAGCTTCTCGTTAGGGTTAGCCTCTTCAACTGAAGCCTCAATCTCACGTTGTGCTGTGTCTACTGCCTTATACTTACCAGGCTGTTTAATCATCTGTTCAAGCTGGAAAGGTATATTCTTTCTAGACCAAGTATAGAAGGGCATAAGGTTCTTCATAACACCTTGCTCAAACTCAGTTAAGTCACCGTAATCAAACAACGTATGACGTACTCTCTTACCTGCTTTCTCAGGAGACATACCTTTATTAAGACCATCAATAAAGTTAGCCATACGGGCGTTGTCCTCAATGTGTTCACCGACACGCTTACCAATAGCAATAGCTTTATTCTCTGAGCTTAACGTAGCCCACTTAGCTCTACCTAGTTCATTAACTAGTGATGTTTCAATATCAATAGCAAAGATACCACGACCAGTAACACCGTGCTCGTCTGCCCAATCTCTTATCTGTTTATAAGGAACCTCATCACCATTCTTTAATTTGAATGTGCCTGAAGAGCCTTTAGCAATAGCGTGTTGTATATGTAACGCATCTTTATATGTCTGAGGTTTAACACCCACAACAAAGTTGTTCCACATATTACCCACAGTATTACGTACGTGGTACGATGGGAATATAGATAATGTCCACGCTTTATACCAACGTGTCATACCTTCCCACCCCTGTCTAAACATATTCATCTGCTTAGGTGTGTGTATAAATTCTAAGCTGTTATCAATAAACTTAGCTAGCTCACCAGGGAAAGCTTGACCACCTGTATATTGATTCTTCGTCATTGTTAAATCACCCCATTGGTTGGGGTTATCTTTCTTCAGATAGTTAAGGGCTACTGTAGCATCCTTAGCTGCTCCCTTATTGTGGGGCTTCCATCCAGAGTCTCTCGCTGCTTTAAGGATATCATCCCCTGCAACGCCTAAACCTTTAATCCCCTCAGCTAACTCAGCCGCAGCTAACGTACGATAGTGTTTATTATCTCTGATAGCTTGTAGAATTGCTGGGTCGGTGTGGAAGAAACCGTTCTCAAATACTTTACCTTCATAACCAGGCAAGTGTCCTTGTTTAGCTAAGTCATTAATATCAGTTAATGTTAGACCTGCCCAATCTTCTTTACGTTTATAAGTGGAAGAGTGCTTAGTAGTAAAGATGTTGCCTTTAGCTTCTCCTGCTTTTTGAATAAACAACGGTGCTGCTTCATCACCTGCTTTAAGTACAATATCCCTAGCTTCAGGTAAAATAGCGTGATTCATATATTGTAAGTATAACTCAGTATCACCACCTTTAACAATCAACGGGGCATTCTCTAACTTAGTTACTTTAATACCTGCATCTAACTCAGCAGCTAACTGATTCTCATTCTTAACTTGAAGCCCTTTAATAATCTCTCTTAACTGTGGACTACCAGATAAAGCCTCAATAGATTCTTTATTAAGGTGACGCATATCTACATTCTGAATACCACCTCTTTCAACAGCCTCAGTGATAAACATATTGATATCATCTACTGGTGTGTTCGTGCGCTCAGCGTATGACTTAATAGATGTCTGCAACTCTTTGTTATCTCTAATAGCTTTGATACGTGCTGCAGCAACTAAGTTTTTAAAAGCGCTTTGATAATCCCAAGCAGTCTTGTCACCAATCTTAATCTTATCTAACTTATGCTTAGTATTAAACAGTGTCCAAGCTTCATCAGCTAACTGAACAAGAGGTTGCCCATACTTACTATGTGTGAAGGCGTGCTTCACTTGTTCAATAGACATACCTGTTTGCTTAGAAATCCTCTGTGCTACTTGGGTAGACATAACAAGGTTCTTACCTTTGTTAATAAAACTAACAATAGGATTAGTATATGTTATAGGGTCAATGAGCACATCAGTAGCAAAGCCCACAGTATGCCCTAGTATCTTAAACATACCACTAAGGTCATTAGAGTTAAGCTCAGCCTCTTCAATACGCAGTAACATCTCACCCGCACGTTGCTGTGCAATAGGCGTAGAGAGTTCTGCAATACATTCCTGTGTTGGGAATTGTCCACAAGCACTAATCACCGTAAGGAAATCCTGAGCCTTCTCAGAGACACGCATAGCCACCTCACCAGTTTGTGGGATAATATCTAGTACTTTCTCAGTCCCTACCAAGAGTGGGGAGAGTATAGGATAGCTATCAGGGTTGTCACGCATCTCTAATAGTTTTCTATTATAGTACTCACCCATCATTGGGTGGTCTTCTCCTGACCACGTATCTATGAACTGCTGTTCAATATCTGTTAAGTCTTTACCTTCCAGTGTTGCAATAAGAGCAGCAGCATTTGCTGCCCTAGGCGCATCCAAGGCATTCAAGGCTGCCATTACATTAACACCACCAGATATCTCTGCTTCCGCAGGATACCCTGGACGTTCTGCAATATTCCCTGCAGTTTTAGCGGGGGATAGTGCGTCAATATCTAACAGAGTATCATCTGTACTTTGTATAGGGACTGAAAGAACATCACTATCTAAAGTACTACTTCCTTCTACTACCTCAGTAGATAAGGCATCAATGTCTAATACATCATCCTCTACAGTTGCTACTATAGTTGTGTCTAACACTTCGTCTTCTAGGGGAACTACCTCAGAAGATAAGACATCAATGTCTAATACATCATCCTCTTCAGTAGTTAGTGGTGTATTGTTTAACATAGTTGTATCCTCAGTGGAAGTCGTTTGTACCATACTTAGTTAGCCTTCTGTTGCTTCGCCTGCCACTTAGTCCATAACATCTGGCGTATATCTTCCAAAGGCAGCTTCGCAGCATCGGCAGCAAGTCTCATATTCTCAAGAGTTGCTGGTACTGTCTTATCACCCATCTTAAGAGAGAGGCTCGGATATTCTAAACCCACTTTAGCTAGGCTATCTAACTCTGCCATCTCCGCACTGATGTATTGACTTAGTGCGTCCTTATTCTCTAGGATGTGTAGCTTATACATCTTCCACTGATTAGGTTCAATCTTAGTGCCATCTTTAATAGCTTTATAGATAGGGTCTTTAATCAGGTCCCACTTCTCTCTAGAGAAAGACTCTTGAGGTTTAGCACTCAAGCCACCTACTGTAGTCCACCCTTGTAATCCATCGTAGTAATCGCTAACAGAACCTGTGTAATAAATTTTCTGCGTCTGTCCACCTGTACCTTTTTTAGCAACTTCTATCGTAGCACCAACTTTAGGTCCTTGTTCTGCTGCAGCCTTATCTGCTTTAGTACCACCAATAAGTCTCCAGCCTGTTGAACCACCAGCAGTATCCTCAGGGTTACCTGTGTACTCAATCTTCTGTTCTACACCATCATCTATAAATATAGACTTAATAGTAGGGGCTTTTGTGCTGCCTGTAGGGTCTCTTCCATAAGTAAGAATACGTCCGTCTGCCTCCAGTGCCTTGAATACCGCACGTGCTTCATCAGAGTCCATATTATCCTTATACTTTTCTTCTGCTGAAGTAACACGTGCCTTATGTTCATTTCTTTTAGCTTCCCATTCTTTCTCACTAGTAGTAATAGGCAGCCTAGCTCTCCACGCATCCATCTTCTCTTTACCCTCAGCTGTTTGCGCGACACCCACACCACGTCTAAATGATGTAGCTGTACCTGCAGTAGCCTCAACAGCACCCTTATCAGCAGTCTTCTCATCGCCTGTCACACTAGCCCATAAGCGTTGTATTGTGTTAGGACCATTTAAGTTGTAGTCAGTAGGTGTGTACTTAGGAGCTGTTGGAGCATCACGCATCTTAAAATATAGCGTTGGGTCAGCTGCCAATTGTTTACGATACTCATCAGTGTCAGTACCAAAGCCACCTAATGCCATCTGTCCTGGTTCTGTGTTAGGACCTCCAGCGGACGTTACTTGAGCAAGAATAGCTTGTTCTTTATCAAACTTCTCGTACTCTTTCTTGTAGCGACTCTTCAATAGTTCATCTGGTTTAGATGCCTTAAGAGTCTTAATTCTATCCGCTACTGCCTTATCAATTTCTTTAGCTCTATCAAGAGCACCACCTGCAAATGCTGCTAAGCCTTGTCCTAAATTAATGCCCATACTATTCCTGTGCTCCTACTTTTTCTTTGAATGAATCCATCTGTGCCAATATTGATTGTGGCACTTGAGGAGGAGGTGACATCATATTTATATCCTCTTTCATATCTGACCTCATCTTAGATTCTACTTCATCTTCCCAATCATCACCGTCACTATCTAAGATAGCATCAACACCCATTTCATCTGCTAACCACATAAGAATATAGATGGTAGGTTCTATCAACAACATCATAAGGTCAGTAGACCAAGCACCTTCTTGAAAACCTTTAAACAGATACGTTTGTGCTATCATATCCATAGGGACACCATCACGCATAATATCTACTACTTGTTCATAGTTTCCTTCCTCAGTAAGCATTAGGAATACGTGTTGTATAGCGTCCTTCTCTGCATTAAACTGAGGTGCCTGCTCCCACTTCTTAGGTGATTCTGGGTCAGATGTTAGAGACTCGCCAGGAATAGGTGCGTCAAAAGGGTCAACACCCATATTCTCTAACCCCTCCATCTTGTTTATATCTGTAGCCATATCTAATCCTTAAGTTGTTTGTTGTGCCATCTGCATACGCTGCTGAGCTGAGAGTAAACCAATCTTAGTTACGTCATAGTAGTCTGAACCATAACCATAACGACCTTGAGCGTCCCCAGTACCACCCTCTCCTGGTGCAACTGCTTCAGGAGTAGCTGACATAAGTCCCGTTGCTGCACTACTACCTGTGTCAGGACTTAGAAAGTTTTTCTTGAAAGCATTGGCAACTGCCTTACCATCAATCTTATCTATCCAAGACTTCTCCTTTGGTTGTGCTAGTGTTTCGTTTATCTGTTTCTCTTGTAGTAATTTTGCATTATAAGTAGCAGAGTCCATACCTAACGCAGCTTCTTGTGCGGGAGATAACGCTCCGTATGTACCATCTTCCATAACTGGTCCAATAGCTTTTTGCATAGGTTCAGTAACAGGTGCTAGTAAAGGGTCAGCATCAAACTGATTAGCTACTGAAGTTATTGGTGCTGTTTTAGGAGCAAGTAGAGGGTCATTAACATACTGATTTTCATATATTTCATTTAACTGCTTAGATGTCATAGTACCGTTATTATTCTTTGTGATGAACTCTTGTGCTTTAGGGTCTAATGTTTTAACGTAACCTTTATTAGCATTTTCAAATACCGCAGTACCTGTATCAACAACAGTTGGCGTAGGTGTTCCAGCAGGGTCAAATAAACCTGTTGAACTTTTACTTGCGTTTACGTAGTTACCTGAGTCATCTAAGTAGTTAAACTTACTAACGTCACCTGTACTTAATACATCAGCAGCTGAGTTATACATTTGAGCAACACCATCTGAAGTAGATGTACCTACTGAATCAAAGCCAGCTTCAAGTTTAGAATAGAATGAACCACCTTCAGATACACCTGCGTATCCTGTCTTGAAAGCACTAACACCTTGAGAGATACCATAACCAATACCACCACCAGCTGCACCAACAAGAGCACCTTTAAGTGAACCACCACTAGTAATAAAACCTGTCGCAGCACCTTTAGCCATAGCTCCCCAGATACCTGTTAAACCAAACCCAGGCATCATCATACTCAGAGCAATGGAAGCGAGAGGTCCCATCTTGGTCACCGCCTTGCCAATCTTACTGGCTACTTTCTTAACACCCTTCCATACTTTCTTAGCTACTTTACCGATACCTTTGACTACTTTCTTAACAGCCTTTTTAACTTTCTTAATACCCTTTTTAATTATCTTTATTGGATTCCAGCTTCCCCATCCCATAACTTACTCCTTATTCTTATTATCTATTTTGTCTCATCCCAAATATCCATTGCTGCGCCACCTAGCTTTTCAAGTAAGTCTAAGGTAGAAGCATCTGTTACCGCCTCATTACCTAATGCAGCTACAACTAATTGAGCTTTTGCCGCAGCATCTGTTTGAGATGATTGGAAAGACCAATTAGCAGCGTCTCTTGTTTCTTGCCACATATTAGATAGTGCTTGATTGCTTAAGTTAAAAGCGTTCATTGCGTTAGCTTGATTGATTGAGTTCTGTCCTGCTGTGTTAGCTGTATTCAACTGCCTACGCCACTGTGTATTAGCTTGATTAATAGCCGTTGAGTTCTGTGCGTTAAACTGGTCTTGATTAAAGCTCAGCTGTGAATTGAACTGGTCTATCTGTGTGTTGAGTTGAGCCTCTGCTTGTTGAGCTTGTAAGTCATTACCTGCATCTAACGCAGCTCGTTGCTGAGATAGTTGTGAGTTATATTGACTAAGCGCATCAGCTCTCGTAGCGTTATTTGTATCTACTTGAACACTTAAGTTCTTCATAAACGTATTGGTTTGTTGTTCATTAGCTGAGTTAAACTGCTTAGAAGCATTAATAGCAGCTTGGTCAGATAACATCTCTTGTTGTTTCATCTGAGCATTCAACGTAGCTGCCTGTTGTGTGTTAGATAAGTTAGACATATCCATCTGTAAGAAAGCCTGAGCATTAGCAACCTGTGCTTGCTGCTGTCTAGTAGCGTCAGCCTCATTCATAGACGCAGTTAATACAGCTTGTTGAATAGTAGCCTGCTGCTTATTATTTAAGTTAGCTACCGACATACTTTGAACTAACTGACTGTTAACTAAAGTTGTTTGTTGTTTGTTATTTAAGTTTAGAATATCCATCTGAACAACACTCTGTGCATTAGTCAATGCAGCCTGCTGTGCGTTAGATAGATTAGTAATACCCATTTGTTGTGCAAACTGTGAGTTAGTAAGATTAACCTTCATTTTGTTTTCAAGGTTAGTTAAATCAGCCTTTTGTGCTACACTTAAATTCTCTGAGCCTGCTTGATTAAGAGCAGATAAATTAGCCAACTTCATTTGTTGGTCTGTATTTAAGTTAGCTAGCTCCATTTGCTGAGCTAAGTCTGCATTCTTTGCTAAGAAGTTAGTAGCTGTTTGATATTCTACTAATTTAGATTGCTGTTCAGCAGACATATTTTCTGAACCTGCCTTACTTAACTCTTGTAAGTTTGCAAGCTCCGTCTGCTGTTCATTAGACAAGTTAGCAATCGCCATCTGTTGTGCTTGTTGTGTATTGATAGCAGCTGCTTGTTGTTTATTTTGTAGATTAGATAAAGCCGTTTGTTGTTTCTGAGCAGCAGACTGCATAGTAGCTTGTTGTTTATTACCTAAGTTCTGTGTTTGTAACGCAGAAGCATACTGAGCACTCTGAGATGCAGCGTTCTGTTCGTTACCTAGGTTTTGCATTCTCATCTGCTGTTGTTGAGATGCTGATTGTAATGATGCCTGTTGCTCATTAGATAAGTTCTGTGTTGCTCTCTCTTTTAAAGATTGAGCATTCATCTGTGCAATAGGTAATGCTGATTGAATAATAGAATTAAATAAAGCGTCTTTACCTATTGATGACCTACCCATCCCTCTAGCTGCTAATGTTTTTTCTACAGCCTCTACTGCAGGCTTAGCCCATAGAGGAATTTCACCACCCTCCATACCAGCTAACAAGTTTTCCATCTGTGTAGATACTAAAGCTTCTGCTGGCAGAGCTGCTACAGAAGCAGTAATATCAGGAGGCATAGAACCTAGCTTAGCTTCTACTTCAACAGGATTAGAACCAAGAGCTGCTGCAATATCTTCAGGTACACTTGCTAGTTGTGCAATCATACCAGAAGCAGCACCAACACGCGCCACACCTTTAACAACAGACCGTGAGGCAGCCTTTAATGTAGGAGCACTGGCTAACTCTTTAGCTATTCCTACAGAAGAACTATCTGTAGTGGCTCTTCTTGATAATGTCTGTGCGTCTCGAACGCTATCAACTGTTGATGCAGTCCCAGAAGCACCGTCCATAGTAGAACTTAGTACACCTTGTTCTGCAACTGCAGAACTAGCTGTTCCTCTGGCACCTTGTATGGAAGCTAAAGGAGTAGCGGTCTGACCTACAACCTGTTTAGATACGGTACCTGTTTGACCTACAACTTCAGCAGCTCTACCTGAAGTAGCTGCAGAGTAAGTAGATGCTCCTAACGAACCAGGAGCTTTAATAGCTGTGGTAGTTGCTTTATCAGCAGCACCTAACGTAGGCTTAGAGATAGTACGTCCACTAACAGTAGTAGGTGCACCCATAGCAGTAGCTGTTGCTAACTCATTGCTTTGGAGGTCCTGCTTAGTGTACGTTTGTATAGCTGCTTCTGGTATGTTAGGAGCTGTTACATTAGCCGCTACCTGCTTACCTGCGGTAGTATTCTTGTAGTGTTCAGGTTTAGATTCTACTGGTATTCCTGTAGTTGCCATATGTTATTCCTTTTTATTGAGTCTACTGTTGTTAAACATAGATAAGAAAGCTGTCTTCGCTGTTCTTACTTGTTGTAGTTTAAAATTTAGGTCTTGTACTTGTTTGTCTAAGTCCATTAGATGGTCTAAGTACATTCTTGATTCCTCTGATAGAGTATTAATATCAATTACTTCTTCGTCTACTGTTATAGAGTTGTTTGGTTTTTTGTTAGCCATTATATATAACCTTTGTAATAAAAGATTAAGAGTATAGCACAGATTTGTTAGTTTGTCAAGTGTTTTTAAATCTTTTTTAGTTAGGTGTTAGTTTCTTTGTACTTACCCTTAGCTTGATTGTATCCACGTCTCTTAGTCATCCAAGGTACAACTATGTTAGTTATTAATAGGAACGCTATAAAAGCGTATAAGATGTCTGTTCCCCAAGACTGAGCCACGAATGCCACTGCTTGTTCTTTCGTCTCTATATCGGCAACCTCGGGACTGTCAGGTACTAGTTCATCATATGCCATAGCAGTAAGACCAACAGTAACTCCAGCAATAGGACCGCCTAATAGATAAGCAGTCCCTGTAGACACTGTTGTTTTACCTAGATTTCGTAGGTCCAAGGAAGCACAACTAGTCAGTAACATCAGTGATATGAATAGTGTTGTTAATCGTATCATTTGTACCTCCTAATCGTATCATATTAGTATCCAGTTAATCGGGAGAGTCCAAGGGTCGAAGAGGAAGAACCGTGCAGTGTTATCAGCAAGCTCTACCCATATCACTACTTATCAATCCTCATATGTTTCCATATCTGGTCAATCTTACTAGACTGTGAAGCTATCATACCTTTTAGTTCTGACATCTCTATCTTGTAGTCAGTTTTAAGTACATAATTAATGGGCATATTAGTCTGACAGTTATTAATATTTTGTTCTAGCTTGTTTACTGTGTCAGCTAGTCTGCTCATAAACCAACCGAGCATAGCTATGACAAGACCTACTAGTGTTAGAAAGATGTCTGACATTTCCATAAGTGTCCTTGTATTAATTAGTGTGGGGCATTTCACCCCTAATTGTTTTATGCTGCTTTAACTTCGGCAGGTGTAGCATCAACTACAGCCTGTGCTTCTGCTCTTTCAAGGTTATCCTGAGTAATCTCAGGGTTCTCGATAATAGTAGTTACAGGCTCTGCATCCATATCTTCAGAGTATGTTGTAACTTCTACTGTAGCTTCTAAAGACTCAATAGCAGTCTGAACAATAACCTCTTCCTGAATGAATGTAGGCTCGCCATCAGTTAGCACAAGCATACCTTCAGCATCTACTACGTATTCAGTAGTGTCTTGCATCTCAGTTAGTTCAACTCTACCGTCAGCTAATACATACGCCTCTAGTCTAGCTGTAGCTACTTTGTAGGCTTGTAGTTGCTCTGCGAATAACACCTTAGCAACTTCTGTTTTAACCCAAGCAGGTACAGTAGCAATAGTTGTACCACCTGTGATAGTCTTAGGAAACTTAGCTTTAACTTCTGCTATGTGAGCATCCCAAGTACCGTCTGTTTGCATACCGAACTGTTCACCTGTAGGAGCATAACCATCCACACCAGTTCTTAGTGCTACGTAATCAGGTTCGATAACATCAACACCTTCTACGATTGAGATGCCTTCTTTCTTAACGTCTTGTAGGAACTGTTGGTAATCTCTATTGTCTTCTGATTTTGGGATAGAAGCACCGTCAGAGAGTCTTTGTATTGAGTTTTCGTTTAGTTTATACATAATAATCTCCTGTTAAAGTTCTGCGTCAAATTTAAGAACAGCAGTGGAAATGTCAACGTGTCCACCACCCCCCAATGTCGAAGTGGTTAGACCGTTAAATAATAGCCTTCCACCTGCTATGTGAGTATTAAAAGTAATCGTACCTCCGCCTTTGCCTGTACTGCCCTGATAAACGTTCACCGACCCAGTGTATGAACCTGTAGGAACTACCCTCATAGCTACAGGGTTTTTATATGCGTGCAGAAATGATGTAGTTGAATTAAATTGACCAGTTCCAACGGTGCTGCTGATATTAGACCCACTCCATTGAAAATAGTACCTCTGACAAAGTGCCAGTTCCTCACCATAACTACGGTGTTCAAAGTCTGTGGCTACTGAGCCTAGTTCTAGTTGTACTCCTACAACATCAAAGTAATCATTTGTACTTGCTGTGCCCAAATAAGAGTTACATCTAACGGCAAACCCTACCTGATTACAATTAGAAGGAACGACACCTGTCATCGTGTACTTCACCCAAGTATTTGAAGGAGCTACTACTATACTGTCAATAATTACAGACCCATTAGAGAATTGATTATAGTTCATTGACCTTTCAGTACCATCAGTACAGCCTGAAATATATGCTTGTAGTGTGTCAGTCGCACCTGCATAATCAGCGCCAACTCTAATCCAAAAACTAGCAGTCACAGCTTTACCCTTCAAGGCAAAACAATCTCTTTGTTCTAATGGTTGGTTAATAGCTATTGCACCACCTGACGCATTGCCTGAAGTTCTTTGTATCCGAATACATCTTTCGAACCCTTCTAAGTCAGCATTAGGTCGGGTTGTTGTAAAAGTTGAAGAGGCATAACGATTAACCTGCCACCTGTCTAACTTATAACCTTGCACGTTAGTGAAGTTTGTACCCCTCTGAGCCATTTTCATATCACCATTAATAATCAGGTTCTTTCTACCTGCACCGATAAGGCTTCTTACTTCCTGAGCGGTTTCAGCTTGTAGTATCTCATTACCTTTTAGACCTTTGTTAGTCTCCAGTTCATTCAGCTTCTCACGAAGATTGACACTAGGTTTTGTTACGTTAATAGCCATTATGCTGTCTCCTCGATAATCATTCCACCTTGGGCAGAAATCTCTGTTGTGTTAGTTGCTGTTTCATCTACTCTACGCAAACCTTGGAATGTTGAACGACCACCTGAAGTTCCTACGTGTAGTAGCTCAGTTGAGTCATCGTATGCTAGACACTGTACTGCGTCTGACGTTCCGTTTAGAGTACACTTAGCGTTCTCTTGGAATAGAGGTTTCTCTGCTTCGTATATCTCTTTGATTTGAGCAGCTGTTGGAGCTGTTGCTGATATTCTCCATAGTGCTAGTGAGCCGTTGGTGAACGGACTCGACCCACCATTATTTGCACCTACAGAAAGTTCTGCGTTTGCACAGTTAAGGCTAACACTGTTAGTTTCTGTGTCTTTCAGTATATTATCTAAGTAATATGTTAATGAAGTGCCTGAACGCTTTACCACTAGAAAATGCCATACATTAGGTTTAACAGTTGCCCCATTTAGAAGGTTACTACCTGATGAGCCTTCAATACCGAAGGATAATGCTCCAGCACTTGTCTCCTGAATATTCCATCTTCCTGCAGTTAGACCTGTTGTAGTATTTCTACGTAAAAGTATACAAGTTCCTGCGTATGTCGTTTGCTTAAACCAACCCATAATACTAAAGTCACCAGTACCAAAGTCCAAGTCAGCGTTGTAAGGCTGTGTCAGATAATTAGATGCTGAAAATCCTGAGTACCCTACTAATTCTGCTGCCATTATATCTCTCCTAAATTAATTAATATTTTCTTCATTTGGTTAATCCAGTCTTCTTTGGTATCCGCCATCTTCATTTGGTTACAAGACTTGCAACAAGGTACTACATTATTAATATGGTATCCCTCTTTAGAGTTGACCCTATCAAGACCTATAGTTTTAATATCACTATTACAATAAGCACAAGGTAGTTGCCAAAATGTAAAGAATTGTTTTTCTGTTAAGTCAAACCCCATATCTCTAACATTCGCACCCTCTTTGTAGTGAGCGTATCTGACCATTGGACTGTTACTATCGTGCTTTCCAGATGGGTTACAGTCTGTGCAAACCTTAGTGTTACTCTCTTTGGAAATAAAGTCACCATCACAGAACAAACATACCCTTTCCATTCTTATGTTATTGTGCTTTCTGTACCCGCCAACTGAACTTGCTGTCCTACCTAATAATGCGCCTAACTCCTTATTCGATAATTTATTACTAGCATTAACTGTATTCTTTTCTTCATCAGACCAAGGCTTGTGGAAATCCTTACTCAAACCTAGTTTTTTCCTTAGTTTATCGATAGTGCCTTTGCTTCTACCCATCTTGGAGCATAAATTACTGATTGTCATTAGGTGGTCATTATCAATAACAAACCTTTCTTCTGCTGGTGTTATATAGTTATATTCCATTATGCTACAGCAGTCTTAGTGATTGTACCGTGAACTTGTAGGCCGTTGTTGTTTACTGAGCGGTCTGCGTCTGCTAGTTTTACTGAGATAGTATATGAAACAGTTGAACCAGTGACAGGACTACCATATAAGTACATTCCTGAAAGGCTGCTAGTTTGTGTGAAGGTTAGACTTCTAAGGTCTGTCGTTCCCTGCCCAGCAAACGATGTTACAGGGGCAGTAACAGTCTCTAGTCGAGTGTCATTGGTTGCAGTAAATGCAGTGTCACATTGAATATCAACACTATATGTCCTACCTATAACACCATTAAAATTTACCTTAACATAACCTTCGCTAGTTCCAGTATTAGAATCTTCCGTTAAGCTAAATGTTAAATCTCCAGAGGTATATGTGTGCGAAGCTAGTCTAGCTGTGCCGCCGAATGTTCCATTACCACCCAACTCAGTACCCAAGCTAGTAGTATCAGTATCAGATAGCCAAGCACCTTTAATATCACCAGTCATATAACCTGTGTTGTAGGTTGAGGTTAGGTAGGAGGCCATTGAGTTGTTTGGATCAACCTCAACAGCTAACTTTGTGAGGCCATTTCCATTACCGATAGAGTCCGCTGTGATGTGATCTACACCAGTAGTGCCTAGATGAGTTACGGCATCAAAAGGAGCTTGGTTGAAGTCCCCATAAATGCGATCAGGTATTGTTGTTTTATCTGCTGACGGAATACTATCCTCAAAGACATATATATACCTGTCTGTATAGAAACGACTACTCCAAGCCAAACCTCTATCCGTAAATACTACATCTCCACTAGCGACACTAGAAATAGTGTAGGTCAGATCAACAACCGTACCATCATCCTTAATAACACTCACACCACCATCAGTAGCTACTGCAATAGTAGGTATAGGTAGTCCAGTTGCAGAGTCTATAGGAGCATTAGGTAGGACTGTCATTGCTACGTCGTTGACGCTATGATTAACAATAGGATTGCCAAGACCAGAGGTGGAATAACCTAATGAGTTTCTATCTAAAATACTTCCTTTATGTTTGTAACTACTATTTGCACTATAGTGTTTAGCTGTATCATTAATGAAACTAACCAAGTTAATACCATCAGAGGCAACAGAAGAAGATGCCCCCCCTTTAACTGCGCCAATTATTCCATTAAGTGCAGATATATTCCTAACCGTACCACCTGAGCCTACACTAAGCATTAAGACTGAGCTATATGAGGTGGCATTAAACACCATCCACATATCTAAGTCAGGTGTATCACCATCATAAATAGTAACTTTACTAGACTCAGCTACAATCACAGCAACACTAGGGAACTCTTTACGAGAGCCACGAGTGCTGGTGTTTAAGGTTTCATTGTACCAAGAGGTAGCCTGTGTGCGTTTTCTCCAAGCACCACCATCTGAGTCATTCGAGGTATCGTAAATAAATACATCTACTGCGTTACCTGTGATAGCTGCTGTGTTGTTGTAAGCGGCTAGGGTTGTGTCACCGTCTATTGCTAAGTCACCTGTTATAGTACCACCAGCTAGAGGTAGCTTAGCACCTAGCTGTGTTTGAATACCTGACGTTACACCATCTAAATATCCTGCTTCTGTTTGTGATACTGAAGATGGTAGATGTTCATTACCTGCTGTTGTAGGGTGAGTGTAAACAGTATCTGTATCTGTAACTGTATTTGAAATAGTGACAGTACCATCTGCTGTTGTTTCACAAGTAATACCAGTACCTGCTGTAAACATCAAATCATCACCCTGCGATATAGTAGTTGGTGTGGTATCAGTTGTAGCAGATACAGTAAATGTTGTTAATTGATTAGTATTTGTATCAGTATCTGTAGGTACAACCCAAGTATTATCGCCTCGAAGGAAGGTAGTTGCTCCTGCAGTGCCTGTGGCAGATAACATTGCAATATCAACTGCACCAGCTGAAATTACTGTAGCACCATCAGCAGTAGATGTTACATCGCCACTATGATTTGGATGTGTATAATTAATAGTGCCTGCTGAATCAACACCTAACGATGCTCTAGCTGTAGCACCTGTTTCGTTAATCCAGTTAGTTCCGTTGTGTACTAAGAAGTGGCTATCAGCAGGAGTCGTGATAGTTGTATCGTTCATCTCTGCTAACGTATCTGCTGTATCTACCTGTGCATCTACATAAGTCTTAACGGCTTTCTGTGATGGTATCTTAGTATCACTTGTACCTAATGCAACTGCAGTATCTAAATCAGCACCGTCTAACTTATCAGCGTTAAGGTTAGTTACTACTGTTGTTGATGTTACGGTAATAGGTGCTATACCAACAGCGACATCAGAAACTAAAGTCTTAGCTGTTAACGAGTACGCACCAATATCAACGTTAGAACCTGCGCCCTCAACGATAGCTTTCTTCTGTGTCGAAGATGTAGTTAACGTACCTGCTGAGACATTTAAAGTTTTACCTGTGCCTACAGTTACATCTGATGTAGCAATAGTAGAACCATCAATTGTACCACCGTTAATATCTACTTTAGTTATGTTAACTTCACCCGTACCTTTAGGGGTAAGATTAATATCAATATTTGTATCGCCACCTGTAGCTGATAAAGTAGGTCCAGCTGCGGTAGCTGCATTAGCTAACGTAAGTTCATTTACAGCTGACGTAGTAGCGGTTACTTTAAGTAGTTCGTTACCGTTAGTATCACTAAGATTAGTTCCTATCTTAGGACTAGTCAACGTCTTGTTAGTTAATGTATCTGTTGTAGCTCTACCAACTAATGTATCAGTACTTGTCGGTAATGTTACTGTACCTGTATTACTAATAGAACTAATAACTGGGGTTGTTAATGTCTTATTAGTTAAGGTGTCTGTTGTAGCTCTTCCGACTAGAGTATCAGTACTCGTAGGTAATGTTACTGTACCTGTATTACTAATAGAACTGATAACTGGGGTTGTTAATGTCTTATTAGTTAACGTATCTGTTGTAGCTCTTCCGACTAGAGTATCAGTACTCGTAGGTAATGTTATAGTACCCGTGTTACTAATAGAACTGATAACTGGGGTTGTTAATGTCTTATTAGTTAACGTATCTGTTGTAGCCTTACCTACTAAAGTATCTGTAGCATTTGGTAACGTGATTGTAATGTCTGCAGTAGCGTCTGGAATAGCTAACGTAGTTTCAAACCCGTCTACTGTAGCACCTTCAAATAATAATGAGCCACCTTGAATAGTACCGTTAATAGTTACTGTATCAGTAGCGTCACTACCTAAGACTACGTTACCGTTGTAAGTAATAGAACCGTCAGCTGTAATGTTGCCACCGAAGTAAGCATCTTTAAACTTATAAGTAGAAGAACCTAAGTCAATAGCGTTAGATGTCTTAGGTAATATTGTAGTGCCTGATATAACAACGTCTTGTGCTGGACCTACCTTTGTAACGGCAGCGCCCTCACCTGTAGAACCATCGTGTGTGTGTCCTGTTGTGCTACTGAAGGCTAATACTAACTGGTCATACTCATCGTTAAATAAGCCTGAATTAATAGTATCGCCATCAGAGAACGATGACTGTCTTGTATATGAATTTCCCATTCCTTATCTCCTGCCTGATGGAATTAAATCTACGTACATACCCTGTATTGAATACGGAGGATATGTATCTTTACTTGAAAACTTGAAGCTGTTTGAGAAGCCGCTACCCCATAATGTAACTCTCTTCATAGGTACTTCTGGTGTACCAAACTTAGATGTACCAAAGATAGCGTACCCGAATAGTGAAGGGGCTAAGATAGAGCCTAACGGGAATACCGCAGGCTGTGGAATCTCTGGGTCTTCAAAGTCATATCTAACATCTAAGTTAATGTTTGTTTCACCCTCTGGCTTAATAGACAGCTTAGTGAAATGTAAGGTCTTACGAACACCAATGTCACCGTAGTCAATATCAGGTGTCTTATATACTGCATCAATCAAACTGCCGTCAAAGGTATTACCTACGTTATGCATTTGTACATAACCCTGGAAATCACCGTGATATGCTCTCTCTACGTTTCGGCTATCAAAGCCTGAAGTCATAGTAGCTACAGAGATACCTAGTGTCTCTGCCCATTCCCATACTGGCATACCCTGTGGACTAATCTTGAAAGTACCAATGATTCCCTTCTGTGACAGCTTACCTGTGGTAGCGTTACAGTAGAATAATCTATATTGATTCTGTGTTCTAATAACTACAGAGGATAGTTCGTACTTATGAATATTATTTACGATATCATTAATGATAGGTAAAATCTTATGAGAGATAGATGATAATTCAATATCGTCAATACGGGCTGTTGCAGCAACTGTACGAATACCGTCTGGTGCTAGGAATACAAGGTCACCACCAATCTCTTGAATACTAAAACCATCTACACAACCAATGTTCTTTGTGATGTCTACTAATCTAATGTTAGCACTGTCACTAATATTTAATAATTTACTTAGGCTGTCCCTACCGAATACAACAAGCTCTTGACGGAAGGTCTTGACGCCTGTTAGTTCATCACCTGTATTAATCTGTCCTGCTGATACACCTGTAAAGTCTGCGTCATCGTAACGGGTACTGTAATATAAAGTCTCTGGTTTATCTGCCCAACCAGCTATGATTGTATGGTCCTCGTGGGTAGTACAGTACTGTGGCTTAGGAATATCTGCATACACAGGTGTAGCCTTAGATAGACCAAAGGCATCGTACATACCCCTGTGGAACTTGAATTGCCTCGTACCGCTTACTAATTTAGTTTCTAAGTATACTGGGGTGTCTGCACCATTAACTGCCGTAATACGAGCATTTGGGACGCTTGCTGGAATGTATTCAGAGAACGCGTATCTACCATCTGTATCTAAAGCTACTGTAGTTGCCGTAGTTAAGTTTGCTTCTGTAGCCCAGTCAGCTGTCCATATCTTATTAGCTTCTTCACAAGCTTGTTGTGATGTATAACCACCTGCTGAACAAGAACCGTAATCTTTGTTTACTTGTATCCAGCTATAACCGTTCTCAGACCAATAGATGTTTCCGTTCTGACAAGCCCAACCACCTTCAGCATAAGCATATACACCTTTAATAGGGGTAGTGCCTCCTGATGGAGTAACTGGAGCGTTGAGAACTGCTGTAGTAACTGCTTTATCTACAGGGTGTCCCGTACTGTGGAAAGTAACAGCTGGTTCTGATTGATATCCTGAGCCACCTGCTGTAACGGTGACAGCTGTGATAACACCACTAACTACTGTTACTGTTCCTGCAGCCCCTGTGCCGTTACCGTCCTCATCAGTAAATGATACTGTAGTACCTGCGTCATATCCTGTACCGCCATCAGATACTGTAACACTGACAACAGGACTGGCTAAGAACTTACGATAACCATTGACTCTTCTGTAACCACCGTGAAGAGACGCTTCGAAGTTCTTTAGACGTGTAGCAACACCTGGGGTTTTAAACAAGTCATACGATGAAGAAGTCTTATCAAGACCACCACCAATAGAGATTGCTATACCTTGTTCTACTGCCATCTATTATTCCTTATACGAATCTAATTCTATCATCAGTCATTACTGATGGTTGCGGCTTACCTGTGTATGCTTTCATAAGTTTAATACCTTTCTTATACTCATCTAGAGCTAAGGAAGCTAATTGAATGTTCTCTTTGAACTGCCATACATAGTACCTAGTTCTTGCTGATAGTACTGCTGTCCACTGTTCAGGATACTTTACTTCATCACTGTGAGTTGATAGTTCTGCGATTTGTTCCCAAGCATAGAAGTAAACTCTGTATGCTTTATCTGGAATAGGAGATAACCCCACCTTTCTACCACAAGGAGACATAATAACCTTTGTAGGCTTACCATAAGTAGCAGTATCTTTAGCAGCATCATCAGCGTCTCTGTATAGTTTACGCCAAGTCTCGATAGATATAAACTTTAGACTGCCCCGTGTATGTGGTGCAGTATGTGTAGTTGTCCAAGTATTTGGTGATATACACGTAGTAGACGAATCATAGTCCGTCCATACTTTACTAGCTGCTACACACGTATCTGCTGTAGTATAAGCACTGTCAGAGCATACACCTAACGAAGAACAAGTACCTACGCCTTCAGTTGTAAGATAGAAGTTATCCCAGTCAATACGCCCAAAGTCTTTAGAAGTGCCGTGAGCACCGCTTGAGTGTTTCTTTAAGTAATACCAGCGTGTCCCAGCTACTGAGTCTATGAAGGTGTTACCATATTCTTCTGTGTTTACACCAGCACACGCGGAAGAGAGCCAAGGAAATTCTGGGTTCTCATTTGCAATATCAAAGTATGCTCTATTTACAGCATCTTTAACAAACTTCTGCACGCCTTTAGCAGCAGCGAAGTTAGAAGAGGTAAGTTGGACTTCATTAAGTTCACCTAATATTTCATTAGTTAACCCTAAGTATGTTTGATTGTCTGCCATTCTTTCCTCTTATATAATTTGGATAGAGAGCCCAACTAAGGACCCTCTAAAGTTACTACCGAATTAGTCGATAGTAATAGTAGCTAACGCTAGTGACTCAGGACGTAATACTTTACGACCCCATACCAATAGACCTCTTACGATGTCTCTGAATGAAGTAGTAGAACGTACTGTTTCAACAGTCGATAAAGACTGTGCACAAGACATTGCTGACATATGACCAGCTAGTACCGTAGGCAGGCTTGAACCTGAGAACGAACCAGTACCTGTTACAGTAGGCATATTGTTAGACTTATACATCTTGAAGCCACGTAGTGAACCTGAAGCAACTAGACCGTTACGTAGACCACCATCACCTTGGTTGTAGTCAACTGACATCAACTTAGATGAAGTTTGTGCTAACTCCTCATAGAACTGAGGTGCAGCTACAACCCAACGATTCTCTTCTGGTACGTTGTTGTCGTCTAATTGACGAGCAAGACGTGCTAGAACATTCAACGGGTCTACTTCACCTGAAGCGTGACCAGTATCGATAGGTGCTGATGCAGTACCATACGTATTAGTTGTCGCGCCAGTTACAGCCGCTTGTAATACGTTAGAGTCGAAAGAGTCTTTCAACTTGTACGCTGCGTTATCAGACGCAATCTGTTGCCAGTTTACGTGTGAGAAGCGTGCTTCTAAGTCATCTACTTCGAACTGGAAGTACTTAGCTTGGTCTACTTGAAGAACTAATTCTTCGTCAGTAAGGTCCGTGCTAGAAAGAGTTGCATCACGAGTGTAACTGTTTACACTGATTTGCGGCTCTTTGATGATGTTAACTGTATCACCGAACTGAGCGATTTCACCCATATAGTCAGTGTTACAGATTGCTTCAGCTACTGCTGATTTACGGAAAGCAACTTGTACTTTCTTTGAAAAAACTTCTGGCAGCCAAGACGAATTAGTCTGTCCCGATACGGCTGGGTCGAAGTTCATTGATGCGCCTGTTTCGAAGCCCATAATATTTCTCCTGTTTAGATATCAAGCAACCTATTGCTAGGGTACTATCAATCATTACTTAATTAAACTAACCTTCTCTGATTCTTCCAGTTTGGAAAGCAGCATCAATCTCAGACTGATAGTGCTCGTACTGGTCAACAGAAAGGTTAGCGATTTCTGAGGTTGTCCACATCTTCTCTTGAGGCGAGTGGTCTTCGACTTTCGTCTTGACTGATACTGCATCTGCAGCTGAGCCTCTCGTATCTTTATCTGGACTGGTTTTTTTCGACACAGCTTTAACTGTACTAGGTGTAACGCCAACGTCCTGTTTGTATAGGTCAATAGCTCTAGAAGCTAATGCAGCATCTCCGTTGTTTTCATAAATCCAAGACTGAATTGCTTCTGGCTGGACTCTTGCCCAATCGTGAAACTCTTCAGACTCTCTTATGTTAACAAAGTCAGGATGCAGATTAAGAAGTTCTTGTTCTGCTGCCCTACGGTTCGCTACGTTCTCTTTTTCTGATAACTGTTTAACTTGTGTCTGTAAGTCAGACAGTTGCTCTTCAGCTCTCATATGTGCTACTGTTTCTACTACATCATAAACATCGGGATAGTCCTCTCTAAAAGTAGCCAGTTCTTCTGGGGTTTTAGGTGCGGTATAGGTAGGACGAGAAGATAACATTTCTGCTTTTAAAGATTGCTCTTTAGACTTCCAGTCTCCTAGTTTTCTATCGTAATGTTTCTTCAAATCATCGTAACGCTTTTTGAAGTCTACCTTCTTGAATTTCTCATTAGGCTCTTCTTTATAAGTGTCGCTTACTTGGGTTGCCTCTTTATCTTCAGTATCTGTAGTGACCTTTTCTTCTTCTAAGATTGTTGTCTCACCATTAGATATTACTGCTTCCTTACGAGGGGCTCGATAAGCTAAAGAATCATCAGCGCTTGTAAGACCTCTCTTAGCGTCTTTGTTACTGTTGTCCCATTTCTTATTTGCGTTATAAGGGTTTGCTTGTGGTTGTTGGATTTCCTCCGTTCTTGCTGTTGCTGTTGTCATATAGACCTCCATTAAGTGCCCAGTGTTTCTGGGGTGGCTTTCGGGGTTGTAATAATCCAAGGTGCTCTTACAAAGTAAGGGGTAGCCTTGGGGCTGTCGCTACAAAGTCAGTCTAGTCTCGTCAGTTTGACTGGGTGTTTGTAGTTAGTTTATAAAATTTGTTGTTATCTGTATTGGTTAGGGTACTCATCCTCAGGATAGATAGCCTCGTTACCTCTGTCTAACAATGCTTTATGTTCTGGAGACATATCATCTACCTCTGCATTGTATTCTGGTAAGCTATCTACGTACTCTTGTTCCTTAGCCTGTATAGCTTCTTCTTTCATACGTGCTCTATGCTCAGCAGGCTTTCCTTCATAATCGTCAGGAGTGATTGAACGTCTAGGTATGTTTGCAGTGTCTGCGATACTCTGTACGACAGAACCTAAGAGACCTTTCTCAGGTGTTCTTAGTCTGCTCTGGAGCTTCTCGTCCTTAGTTACTAAGTCTCCTTCGTTGTATCCAGGTCTATCAAAGAAACCACCCTTAGCAAAACCAACGTCACTCATCTGTTGGTACTCTTGCTTAGTAGATGCTTCATCGTAGTCACCTTCAGCTTTGTCCATCATCTTACGTAACTTATCTACACCTAACTGTTTAACTGCTTTAGCTGTGAATACAAACTCACCGTCAGATAACTTAGCATTAATAGAATCACTAGTCTCTGTGCCAGGTCCTTCTACCGTACCTTCACCTGTAAACTCTGCGTCCATAGCAGAACCAATCTTATTTAGGATATCCTCAAGCTCAGGGTAGTCAGACATTGCCTGTGCAAGGACCTCAGTATCTTCTGGTGATAAACCTATTTCTGATTCTTCTTCCATCATAGGCATCTCCATAGGTACGTCATCGTTAAAGTCTAACGGTACTTCAGGTGCTAACATAGAACCTTCTGCATCATAAACTGAACCACCTTCTGCATATCCTCTTGCATATCCGCTTTGTGTTGGACTATACATATATTCTTCCTCTACTTGTTGTGTGGGTATTTGCTCTTTTGTTACTCTGTTTGCAATACCTTTTTGAAATTCTGGGTAAGTTGATTCCATCTTCCATAATCTAGAAGTTCCGTCTAACATACCACCTTGTGCAAATCCTATTCTTTTATACATTGGTATGTTTCCTAGTTTTTGTTTGTCTGCTGCTGCGTTAGCTGTGAATGATGGATTATTAGCTTTAAGGATTAAACACGCACTGTGATCTCCTGCGTTACATTTATCACTTAAGCCTTGGAAGCGGTGTGCTTTTGATTTCTCTGCACCTACGCCTCTTGTAATATGTGTGTACTTACCTGAAAGCTTCTGTCCCATTATGGAGTCTTTATCTTTACTCCAAGCAGTCTTGGTAGCTAACTTGGCAAAGGCGGAGTCTTCATCAGAAGCACCATAAGGTACATAACCTCTAGCGTATTCTGTCCACGTCTTAGTTACTTTACCATCTGTAGTTTCTTGCATCTCTCTTTCAAACTCTGTAAGATACTTATCTGGAATTTCACCTTCGGTTGCGCGCTTAGCCATTACTTAAGTACGTTATTACGTAGTAGCAGCATCTGCTTGACTAAACTCACTTTCCCCTGGCATCGGTACATTTCCTGTTCCGATTGTGCCATCGCCATTGCCTGTAACACCTTCACCTGCTCCACCTCCAGGTATTCCTCCACCTTCACCCATAGGGGATTGTTGAGCATTTGCTCCAGGTGGTGATTGCTGATTTTGAAGTCCGATAATTTCTGCATAGATTGCTGCCTCTTCAGGTGAGTTGATTATTTCTTCAGGGTCGAAGTCAAGACTGTAAGCCAACTCTTGAATGATTTTAGATACTTTAACAAACGGAGCAACAGCTGGATTCTGAACTGACTGAAGGAAAGTAGTAAGTCTCTGAGACCTAACTTCCTTTTGCATAAGAGAACTAGTTCCCGTAGCTTTAATTTCCAAATCACCAACAACATTTAACTCTCCTTCGTAGAACTGCATATTCCATTGATAGAAAGATACAGCTAATGGTTTCAATAAGAAGTCGTCAAGGTTCTTAACAACTGTTTTAATGTTCAGTGAAGCCGCACCCATCAACATAGACATACCAGATGCTGTTCTTGTCATACCTTGAACACCAGTATTACCGTGTGAATACGATGGGATTCCAGTGGACTCGTCAGCAATCTGTCTGAATCTATCAAACATTTGCATATTCTCTGGTGCAGTATTTGGAAACTTCAATCCATAAATTGACTGACCAGGCATACCTGCTTGTCTCTTGAATATCTTACCTGGGTAGATATCCATTGACTGTCCCGCTACTAAAGCAGCTTCGTCTACATCGAATACTAACGAACCAGCAAGTGCTAAGTTATCAATAGCCATTCTTGCGTGTCCGTTCATAATCTGTTGAGAGTCTTCCATATTCTCTGGAACACCTACACCCCAGAAAGAGTATGGGTTCTTCTCGTACGGTACCGCATTATAAGGTAATCTACTTGGCTTGAAAGGGTTACCTACTAAACGGATAATCTTTCCCTGACATACCCAAGCGTTTACTTGAATCTCTTCTAAGTCATCAACAGAGTCATCAATCTCAAGACCCGCATCTCTAGCGTACTCAGCATCCATAACGCCCCAGTACTCTAACACTTCAAATCTTTCTGTGTCTGTAAAGCTAGATGAATTGTTATCTAACTTAATCTCATCTTCAAACGAACGCTTCTGATAGTTGTAGCCTTGTTTGATACATTCTGATATCTTCTGCTTATCAAAGTAAGGACGTTTCATTAACGCTCTTAGTTGTGACTTATTATACTTATGTCTATGTACAGCCCACTCAGCTTCATCCATAGATGTTGAGTTAGGGTCAGGATAGAAATCCCAAGCACTAACAAACTCAAGCCTAGGTACTCTTACATCTTCAGGTGTATATTCTCTACCACCTTGTTCTGATGTAGTCCATTTATGAACTGTCTTGTTGAAGTTGAAAGGACCTTTGATAATACCTGTACCTAACAGTACAGATTCAAAGATAGCGTTACGTATTTCTGTTGCACCATTAGACTCTTCAATCTGGTCGTGAATTAACTTCTCCATTCTACGGGCAGCTATCTGTGCAGGTTTAATCTGTGGATTCTCAGGTGCGCGAGATGGACCTTCTGTAACAACTGTCTCACCTTCTTTGTTCTGATACTCTTCTTCTAGAGAACCTAAGAACTTGTCTGTATCTGATTGAACTGCACCAGGTGCTAACGTATTACCGTCACCCGCAAAGCCAACGTCATAAGGATTAAAATTACCTACGTTGTCTTCAGTTACACCTTCTTCAGCAGATGCGTAGTCTAAGTTACCTTCAAGGTCAGGAGCTGCATCTAAAGGACCGCCAGTCTTTTCTTGTAGTGGATTTAGATGTGCGTACTCTGCAATACCATCAGGTACTATAGTCTCTTGAATCTGGATAGGTAAATTAGAGCCTGAGAATACTACGTCTATTAATTGACCGTAAGCAGCTAGTACTTTAGTCTTGGTAACCTTAATGAATACCTTAGACTTCTCGTTCTCTTTGAACTTGATATTCTTATTATAGACACCACGGTAGTTGTGGTAAGCTTCTAACCAGCGCTTCTCATCGTCACGCCTTCCACGCTCTGCTGATTCAAATCTTTCTTCGACTAACCTCGCTAGGTTAGATATAAATACTGCGTTTAAACCATCTTCTGAAGGAGTCTCTGGTTGTACGAGCTCATCCGCAGATACAAATGGCGTTTGAGATTCATTAATGTTTAAAGGTATTTCTTTCTTAGCCATTTATAATAAGAGATAGTTAAACTTGTATATACTATTATACACCTGTTTACGGGTTTTGTCAACCCCTAAAGTGTAAATAGTTTGAAATTAGTTTAGATGGGTATGAGGACTAACAGTAAAAGCCTATCAGATGGGGATTTGTTATATACTTCGTGGAGTGTTCTATAATCAAAGATAACGAACTCTCCCTCTTTAAAGTCTCTACGTTCTCCATCGGCAATGATATAAGATGTATCTTCTACCTGTAATCCTAACATACACGTAACAAAACTATTGTCGTGAGTATGTGGTTTAATATGTCCACCTACTTTAAGGAGAGAGAATGCATAAGCCTCTACGTTAGCTATACTCTCACATAGTTTAATAGTCTGTGTAGCTATACCTTTATTCTTAGTCGCATACTGACCTGTAGTGTCACTAACTATAACGTCTTCATCTTCAGGCTTAAGGGGAGACCAGTACCAGTCATTACTTCTACCGTCTGTTATCTTAGGCATCGTATCTATGATTGAAAGACCTTCATCTCTTATAACTTTCCAGTTATCCTTTAGAGGCTGTAGGTGTTCCGCGAAATCCACGTACTCATAGAAAGGTTTAGTAACCAAAGATTTCATCCGCTACTGCCTGTGTATCAAGGTTTCTCTTGAACTCAAACATCTCGTTAAACGTTGTGGAGCGCGGTCTAGACATAATCAAGTAACGTAGAGCATCGTATGCGTGGTCTGCAGCTTTAGTGTCTACGTCCTCAGGTCTTGTCTTATCAACAGGGATTGTTTGTAGTTCTCGTATAAGAGATGGACAGTTGCTGAAGATTTGCATCTTAGGTCTGCCATCTACCTTATTCTGTTTAAGTCTTTCGTGTATCTGTACTTTACCAGCTAGTCTATTCTTATCTGCTGGTCTTAGTTTATGTCCTGCTCTAACAAGTATCTCACCAATGGTAGGTCCTGTATAGCCAGTTCTGTTCCAAGCCGCTGTGTCTAACACGCCAGGAATAGAGTACGCGTCACCTTCTTCGTACGCTGTCATTCTTTCCGCTAGGTCTTCACCAGTTAATCCTTTTTGATATAACTCTCTATAGATAATTAATGTATCATCACTAGGGTCTACTGCTGCCCATACAACTGCTGACTCTGCTGCATAACCGTAGTCAACACCTTTAAGTCTAGACCAATTAGGTGGTATATCAAATGGAGGTATAACGTGTATAGATGTATCAAACTCTACAAAGGCTGCACCTTCGTTTACATCCCAGTTACCCTCTAGTAATTGCTTACGTTGTACAGGAGGTAGAGATGCTAACATCTTCTTATAGTCTGTACCTGATAGATAAGGGTTGTCATCTAACAAAGCAGGAATAAACTTCCTGCTTACGTCATCCTTACCAATGAATGATTCGTTAGCAGGTGAAGGTTCAATGTATCTTTTCTTTACCCAATGAGCACCAGCACCACCAGGGTTAGCTGTGCATCTCATATACGTTTGTATCTCTGGGTCTGTAGTTCTAAGTCTAGAAGCTAAGTAGTTCCAAGCAAACTCTGTAGGTAGATGTGTTATCTCATCAAAGCCTATCCAACTATATGCTTGTCCTTGATATCTATATACGTCTGCGTCCTTCTCTAGGAAAGAGAACTGTACAGAAGCTCCCGATGGAAACTTCCAAGTCCTATCTACTTCTTTGAACTTAGCTCCTTTGAATGCTTTAGGATATAGTTCTCTTGACTTATCAATTAGCTCTCGTAGTTCAGGCATAGAACGTCTAAGTATAAGAGCTCTGTGTTGTGGTCTGTGTGCGTAACGTAAAGGGTCTACTAACATAGCGTATGACTTACCACCACCTGCTGCACCACCGTACAGTACATCTTTCTCTGGTGCCGCTAAGAACTCTGTCTGTGGACCAGGGTTAGGTTTAAATGCTACTGTTGCGTTCTCTTGTCCTATTGACGTAGCAATATCTTCGTCACTAACAACACTAGATATAGCGTTACCATCTTCAGCGTTTCTTATCTTAACAGAAGCAGCACTCTTCTTACGACCTGCTCTAGCTCTACTCTCTTTTAATTTTTTGTCAGCTCCCTTTGCTCTAGAGAACTTACGAGGGGCTCCTTTCTTAAAGCCTCTCTTCTTACGAGGAGTACCATCTAACTTACACAGTACCATATTATCTTTAACATCTAAAACATCTATGTCTAACTCAGGAAATAATTCCTTACAGTCCTGTATAGTAATCTTGGGGATGTCTTTAGTTGTTATTCCTTTAGCCATCTTTAGCCACCATCTTATGTAAACCTTGTGCAGATACCTTTCTACCTGTAGTAGCTTCTAACCAACCAGCAGCATCTCTATATGAGAACGCACCTTGTCTAACGTAAGACTTAGCTTCTTCTAAAGCTTCTAGTTGTTTAGTTATAGGTGTAACGTATCCAGGAGCTTCATCTACTGTTTTATATCCAAACGGTACGGTAGAGCCTTTAAGCTTTACTCTTAGTTCACCAGTGTTAGTTAATAGACTCATATTATTCTACTATCTCAGCAGTCTCTGCATCTATAGTCATCTCTTCTTTAGCAGGTATAATAAAGATACCACCAGATACGTTATGTTCTACGTTCATCTTTTGTTCTTTAACAACACCCACTCTGTCTAACAAAGTCTGAGCAGCTTGTAACTTCTGATTAACCTGTGGTATGGGCATATCACTGGTCATAATGTCTACTATTTTGTTAGCTGCTCTAGGAGCGTTCTTAGCTAACGTATGTGTAGCTATCTCTATTAGTTCACTAGATAAAGATTGTAGTAAGAAAGTAGAGGGAGCTGATGAATCATAACCAGCTACTGTCATAGCTTGTCTAACATCTCCAGTCTTAGAATCATACATAGCATCTAAGAAAGATTGTTGCTTCTCTGTGTACTTTCTTTTCTTTTCTAACATAGTCTGTGGTATGGACATAGTAGTTCCTAGTTGTCTAACAAAACAAACAACAGCTAGTGAGGCTGTTGGTATAGATATCTATATGAATATCTTAGAAACTCTTAAAGAATTAATATAAATAATAAAGAAATATAAACTCCTAAGAACTCTTGAAGATATTCTATATGAATATTATACACACGTTTAGAGGTTTTGTCAAGGGGTAAAGTGTAAATAGTTTGAAAATAAATAGAGAGTGCTTTAGTAGTAGTACTTATAATGAATATCATAATGAGGGGCGAGACTGTCATAATGTACTTATACTGGTTGACAAGGATATATGGTGTAAAATGTATAACAGTGCTATAAATATACTAGGGGGGCGGGGGTGTCCCTGCGTACCCGTGCGTATATCTAAATGATAATCATTCTCATTCGTATAAACTATATCATAATATAATAATACAATGATACACACACTATGTAAATGATAATCATTCTCATTAACATCAACTGTATTAGAATATCATAATAAAACTGTATAAGAATATCATAATAAATGGATAGTGGTTTACAGTAAATGATAATCATTCTCATTCGCATATAATAGGCTTATAATCCAATAATATAATAATATAATGATATTCTAATGCTTTACTACATAAGCATACAACGATATTATAATATAACTATACAATAATATGCTAATAGTTGAAAAATAACTTGACAAAGTTTAAAAAGTATGTTACGCGTATGCGTTCCTATTCTTTTATAGGGGATAATCTAAAAACTACATTAGAATATTATAATAACGTGATAGTTGAAAAATAGTTTGACATTGGTTTAATAATCTGTTAAGGTGTGCACCATATCAATAAACAAAGGGTTTTTTGGTATACGTTGCAATTTTGCAACAATTTGTAGTAAAAATACTACACTTTGTTATTAGCGTTAATTAACAGTTAATTAGCAAAGATTATAAAAAAGGTAACTATTATGACTAACACAAAAATAAAGAAAATCACGAAAAACACTACACCGAATAACATTGCACGCCATAACGGTAAAAAGATATCAGATTTCAAAAACTTGCTTAACCTTGCGAATGCAACGGATAAAGAATTAAAAGAATTATCAATTACAAAGGGCAAAGTGTGCGATAATATCGTCAATTATTACATTGGTTTAAACATTGGCGAATTTGAAAATAAATTCAAAACTGACGCCATAGAAAATGATATTGCTATACGTTTAAAAGGTTTTAAACCATCACCAATCGCAAAACCAATCATTGGTACTGCCAAAACGGTGATATCGAATTGCAAAAAGTTTATAAAACTAGGTAACGTTATCGATAAAACTACTACTTATAAAGCAATACGCAAGGCAACCGCGTCAAAACCAACTTTGACAGAAAATCGAATTAATCTGAATAAAAAATTAGCTTTACTATCTGACGATATTATCGCTAAACTACTTGAAACCTTAAAATAACCTTTTAACAAAAAGCCATTAATCGCCTTAACGGGTGATTTTTGGCGTCCGTTATAAAATAATTTTTACTAATTAGCTGTTAATTAACTGTTAATTAGTAAACGTTATATATAAGATTTAAGCCATTATTATTGAATAACCTATACATAGTATAGATTTTATATAATAGTTGCTTATATCGAATATATGAGTGTTTAAAGAGCCTTTAATAAGGCGGTGGGCTTATACCTTAATTAACTGTTAATTAGTGAGATATAAATAAGATTTTATATAGTCTGTTAATTAACTGTTAATTAGTGAAAAATAATAATAATAAAACTTAGAGGATATAAAATGATTAATACAAACTATGATTTTGATAATAATAATCAAGATGATTTAATGATTAATGGTAACGATAACGATTTTCTGATATCGGATTTTGTAACAGAATTTGATAATATGAATGAGTTTGATGTAATGGATTTTGATAATAATGAGGTGTTTACTAATGAATATAAATAACGTGATGGATTTATATGTTTACTTAGCATTTAGCGGGGTAATCTTTTGTGTTGTGATGTTTGGGTGGGTGTTAATCTCACTTAAGAAGTGGAATAGAATGACGAGAGATAACCACTAATGAGAAAATTAAACAAGAAACAAAAGAATATGATTGATATATTTATTAAAAACAATCAATCAGGTGGAATGTTTTTAAGTGCAAGTGTTATTGATAGTGATGGTGCAATTGAAAATGTTAATCGTTATGATACGTGTTGGTCTGATATTGAAAGATATTATACCGATAACTTTAATAAAGGAGAATTATGCTAAAAACTAAAGATATAAAATTTAACGGGGGTTTGCTGAGTGCAGGTAGCAACGCTAAGATAATCAAAGATAACGGTGATGAATATATCGTTGCGGGATTATCTCTCGCACCTGCTGATACAGTAGAGGGTGTAAACGTATGTGCTATGGCAGAATGTGCGGACTGTAAGAACGATTGTCTATATACAACGGGGCGAGGGGCGATGTCTAACGTACAACAAGCAAGAAAACGCAAGACAGAATTTTATCGAGATGACAAAGAGGGTTTTATGCGTGTAGTTGAGGGTGATATCAGTGCCTTTAAGCGTAAGTGTGAACTGTTAGGGGTGAAACCCGCTATTAGATTGAACGTACTGTCGGACATTAACTATATGAAAACGATTAAGAAGTTTCCCGATGTGCAATTCTATGATTACACTAAGAATGTTAAGTGGGCGTTTAAAGAAGTCCCCGATAACTATCACCTTACGTTTAGTTATAGTGGTGCTGATGTATATAAACCGTTAGTACGTAAGGTTATAAAAGAAACATCTCATAACGTAGCTGTGGTATTTCGTAATGAATTACCCGATACATTTATGGGGCGTAGAGTTATTGATGGGGACATTAATGACTTTAGATTTGATGATGATAAAGGTGTTATCGTTGGATTGAAAGCAAAGGGTAAGGCGCGAAAGAGTACGTCTAACTTTGTTGTTAAGTAAGACCGTTACTGTCTGCAATAATGTAGATGGGACATTATAAAATAAAATATAGGTATAAATAAAATGACAAACTTTTTTAATAAAATCTTCAACCGTACTACGGCAACTACAACTACTGATTTGTTTACTCGTATTAGTGTACATCACAATAAGAATACGCGTAAGGTAAATCAAACCACCACTGTAGCACTGAGAGGTAACAAGAAAGAAGCCATTGCTGAGATACTACGTAAGGGTATTCCAATGACAGCGAGAGAGTTAGCACATACTGCAGGCTTCAAGCTGTCGTATGTAGCATCAGCGTTTCAGTACGATAAGAAAAACCTACCTACTACACGTCTGTTTAAAGAAGCAGGTAGTCGCAAATGTATGTTCTCAGGCAACGTAGCTAAGCTATACACTGTGAAATAAACGCGTTTATTCTAGGAGAATACTATGACTACAAATAGATTAACGAGGGGATTACTATGATTGCATACAAGTTAGTACGTAAACTTAAGAGTGGAAAACTAACACCACTCTTTATAAACAAGACACAAGGTATTGAACTTAATACGTGGTATAAGTCAGAGTGCCACCCAACCAAAGGCTTTAAGGTTAGGCAAGGTTGGCACTGTACCTCTACACCTAACGCACCACACCTAACGAATAAGGGTAGAGTGTGGCTCAAGGTAGAGATTGAGGACGTAACAGAACACCAACGACCACAGTCACAAGGTGGGTTGTGGTACACAGCAGATAAGATTAGATTTTTGGAGGCACTATAATGAATAACGATTACGATGACGATGTAGAAGTAAGTGATTGCTGTGGTGCTGAGATAATCTATACAGACATATGTAGTGACTGTAAAGAGCATTGTGGTGTGCAAGAGTGGGACGATGACGAAGAAACACCTGAGCAGATGAACGAGAGTTTACGTGCGTTAGGATTTTAATAGGAGATATATGATGAAAACATTAAGTGAACAAGTAGATTTATTAGAGGTAAATAATAGGAACACTATTTATCAGATGAAGAAGTGGAGAGAACACGCAGAGAGTCTTGAGTTGCGGTTAGATAACCTAATAGAAGAGAGAGATGAAACACTCGTAAATAGGGATATCGCAGAGGACGCAGTACTTGAATTGGCAGCTGAAAGAGATATGTTAGCAGAGGAGAATGCTTCATTTGCTAACTACCTAGAGTACCACGGATACTCACAGTGTGAGGTAGATAATATTGCACAAGGTTGGCACGGTTCAGTGAGTGACAGGTTAGAGGACGCTGAGGAACTAAAAGCTGAGGTTAAAGCCCTTAGGTTTAGGTTACGTAAAATTGCAAACTACACAGTAATGGAGAATGGAGATGACTAAATATCACGTAGGGGTAGATGTTACTAGGTCAATATATGTTTATGTTGATGCGGATAATGAAGAGGAAGCGGAGAAGTTAGCAATAATTGAAGCTGACTCACGTAGCACAGTAGGTGCAGGTGCTTGGGTTAACTCTGAAGTACACTTCATAGATAAGGAGGATTAAGATGAACACTAAACGAATTGAAACGGGCGGAGGTAACTACTTAATACAAGTAGATGATAACTCACGAGTATTAATTATTGGTGAGGGTTTAGTTACTGTTTGGGAGAGTGAAGAAGATTTCTACGCTAACCTCGATGGTGCTACCAACCAGCCACTAGACACATTTGAATATTAAAGGAGAAATAAGATGACTAAATATCACGTATATAGTTCAATGTTAGGCGGATATCTTGCAATGGATTTCACAACAAAGAAAGAAGCACAAGAATACATCGAGGATTATCACTGTAAGATTGAGAAAACTCAAATGAAAGTATTAACACAGGAGAGCTAATATATGATTACATATTATGGTTGGCATATGGACGGGAAGTTTGTTAGCTTAGGAGAGCACTCCGACATATCAGAAGCGATGGAGAAATACCCCGAAGATATTGTGTGGTATTTAGATAAAGAAGCATTACAAGATTTAATTAAATCAGCAGAGGAAGTACTATGAAATATACAGTATGGATAGGTGGAACTGAAGTTACAAAACACCCCGTAGACAGAGATACAGCCGATGAAATATTAATGGAATATAGAGACAAAGGTTATGACTATGAGGATGTATGGATTGATGGAGTAGTAACACAAATAGACAGAGCAAAGGAGAAATAAAAATGTTAGATAATCTAATAGCAACAAAAGAAATGAGAGGTGGTATGCAATTAATCTATAAGTTTGACAATGGTTATGGTGCAAGCTTAATCAGTCATAAAGGCAGCTACGGAGGTGATGCAGGTTTATGGGAACTAGTTATCTTAGATAAGACTGGTGAACTATACTACGAATCAGATATCACCAACAAAGATGTAATAGGACATCTAACCAGCGATAAAGCAATGGAACTATTAAAACAAATATCAGAGATGAAGGAGGTAGGATAATGAATACAAGAACTTATAAGGTAACAAATACGGGTAACTATGAGGTGGCACTTGCTAATGATGGAGATTACGGGTATTTTGAACACAATGAATTAGGTGAAGAGTCTGGTGGTGGTCTTTGGTTTAAAGATGGTGCAATATATGACTATGATGGTGTGTATGAATTGCCATCTGAGGTTGTTGTTGAACTAGAAAACAGAGGTGTTGATGTAACCTACTTAAAGGAGAATTAAGATGCTGAACTTAGAAAGAACTGAAGATGAATACCAATTAGAAGAGATATATGAGGTAGTTGTGGGTGATAACGGTATCAATAGATATACTCACGAGGAACTTATAATATTACTTACTGAGATGCAAGACTGCTACGAATGGGTATGTAACTTCAAGAGTGTGGACGCTATGCGTGCAGATTTAAAACAATTAAGAGGAGAATAAAGATGAATGAATATAACTATATAGTGTGGGTAGGTGGCTCAGTAATAGGAGAGTATGAATCATTAAACGAAGCACAAGAGGTGGCTGATGATTGGATACTTGATGGGTATGAGGATACAAGGGTAGAACTAAAGGAGGATAAATAAAATGAGAGTATCTAAAGTAATTGAACTACTACAGAAAACATACGAACCCAATGATGAGCTAATGATTGATTGGATAGACAAGTACCAAGCAGAAGTTGATACCGAGGAGCAATGGAATTGGGCTGTCGGTATGATGGAGGGCAGTAGCGAGGGAATGATTGATATGTATTATGTACAGGATATGGTAAGTGAAGCGATTGCTGATTTAGAAGCAGAACAAAGGAGTAGATAATGAAAGA
>Ga0233440_1000563_pt1 | contig 42117 bp, 61 predicted proteins | sample SI_123_September_5_FD_182791 | JGI IMG/M metagenome (GOLD analysis project Ga0233440, IMG submission 182791) | Seawater microbial communities from Saanich Inlet, British Columbia, Canada - SI_123_September2016_120_MG | ecosystem: Environmental > Aquatic > Marine > Inlet | place: Canada: British... | reverse complement strand
CAAGTTATACAGTGGCTACAGTGGCAGCTATGGAAGCTATAGTAACTACTACTGGACAAGCTTGTATAGTTACTGATTTAGATAGAGGAGGATTGTTTGTATATGATTCTACTCTAGTGGCTAGTGATAACCAAGGTACTAACTTCTCTGGATGGGTTAGGCAGTATAGTGGAGCTGTAAATGTGAAGTGGTTTGATATAACAAGCACATCAACTTTCTCTGAACTAAAGACATTTATAGAAACTAATGGTGGGCAACAAATAGATTTTGATGGAATAACTTTAAACTTAGATGTAACTGGAACAACAGCATGGACTGGGATTAATGTTCCTACTCACACTGAATTGATAGGTAGTGGCTGTTCGATATATACAACTGGTACAGCTGCTTTCAATACAGCACTTGGCGACCTATTTATACTTAGTGGTGTACAAAAGGTTGAGATTAGTGGTTTCAGATTCATTAATGACAGTATACTTGATATGACAATAGCTGGTGCAAGGGGTATATCACACATGATTTCCTTAGTGGGTCTAGCTTCTGACTACGATACTAGGGATATAGTTATAAGAGATAATTATTTCTTTAGAAACAATGGAAGTGCAATAGCATCAAGGTCTGATACAGTAAACCCAGAGAACACAATAAAAATTAGAAATATCCTAGTAGAAGGCAACAGCTTTGAACAAGCTGGTGGTCATTGTATTACTTTTGCCCATGTTCATAACAGTACAGTATCTAACAACCAATCATATAACCATATTGGTACTGACTATACAAATCTCCTTGTTGGTATGTTTTGTGACATATCTCATGGATGTAATGGAATAGTGGTAGATGGCAATATAGAAGATGGATGTATACATGGTATAAAGTCACAGACTGCTACAAATGAGCCTAGTGACAATCATGTATTTTCAAACAACATATTTAAGAACTTTACTGATGTTGGTAGTGGTGCTAGTGCTAATCAGTATGGAATACAAATATCAGGGTTAGATACTGTAGTAACTGGAAATGTAATAGACATTGGAATAGATAAAAGGACTGGTGTTGAAAACATCAGAAAAATTACTGGGATAGTAGTAGCATCTGTAGGAGACAAGTTTGTTATATCTAACAACAGAATACTGTCAAATGGTATGGGTATTCAGCATGGTGGAGGCTCTGGTGTTAATGAAGACACTTATGGCTCAATAATAGGAAACACAGTAACAACTACTGGATCTCAGTCTGCTATATGGATTAAAAGTCACAATGGTGGAGAGATACACAACAATACTATTGATGCTTCAGACTCTACTGGTCTTGCTTTGTATATTGCTGGTAGTTCAAATGTATCAAATAACAAAATACTAGGTGGAGTTGTGTCTGATGGTGCTATTTATTTTGCTGACACAGCTAATGGATTGGCAGCATCCATAAGATTTAATGACAATACTGTTGTTGGGCATACTTCTGCTACAGTAGCCCCAGTTCAAGTAGTGTCTGGCAATGCTATAGACTACATTAATATTTCTGGAAACCATATAGTAGCCTCAGGGAATAATGCTTTACTTCTTAGAAGTTCACAGCAAGCAAAACTAGTTATAGATAATAATTATCTTGAAAGCACTGTTACTTCTGCTACTGCTACCATTAGACTAGTGGAGGGTATGAAGGGTGCAGTCATTAATGGTAATACAATTAAAGTAAACTCTGCCAATAGTCTAAACCACAGAGCTATCCAAGTTTCTGAAGGGGAGAATATTATTACGAACAATAATATATATGCTACATACACTTGTGTTTACTTAGCAACTAATTATGATTTAGTTTCTGGTAACATTATGAATGTTGAAGTGGCTGGCTTTGAAGTAGCTGGCACTATTGGTGCTGGTACAATAGATGCAAACAATATCAAAAAGCTAGTAGGAGCATAATATGGCAAGCAATATAAAACTAAAAAAACAACATAGACACAGAGTTTAAAATAACTCCTTTTAGATGGACTAAGGTATACTGTAATAAATATCCTCGGCATAGTGAACTTTTATATACGACCCCACCTCGTTTGGTGACGAAGTTTAGAGATAAAACACCGCTGAATTGCATTAAGTTGTTAGTGCTATGATTAATAGTCAGATATTCCCTTTAATAGTCATAGCAATGGGGTCAAGCATTGTAACCATAATTGGTGCTCTATTGTGGGGGCATGAAATGTATGTAGATAAAAAACATCACTACATTACAAAGGATAAGAATGAAACTATTTAAACCAGATGGCTATGAGCCTAAAGAGACTTGTAACGGATGTGGTACTGGGTGGAGTGCATCTATAATTCCTAATACTATATACTTCTTAAATATTAAAGAGTGTTGTTGTATACACGATTATATGTATGAAGCAGGAAGCACCATAGAGCACAAGAAAGAAGCCGATAGAGTATTTTTAAACAATATGTTAAGAATCATTAATGATAAAGAAGCTTGGTACTTCCCACACTTCTTAGCTAGATATAGAGCTATTGAATACTACAATGCAGTGGTTAATTTTGGTGGTGCTGCTTTTTGGGATAACAAACCTATAGTTAACACATAAAAAGTGGTACAATTATAATAACTTAAAATGGAGAAACAGCAGATGAAAAAAACATTGACTTTAACGGTATTAGGAATAGCCACTTTATTTAGTGGGTGTGCATGGTCTACACCGTCAACTGGTTTAGCAATAGCACAGATGTACAAGAACACAAAGACTATTGTTGTAAAAGGTAAAGAAATTGCAATCCTTAACTCAGATTTACTTGACGATAGTATGCTTTATAGGCTAAATGAAATGGATGAGGCTCTTGACAGAATAAAGAAGATAGAAGAGATTATTGTTAAGTGAAAAAAGGTTTTGTAATAACAGAGACACTTGTTATAGCTCTCTTCACAGCTATACTTGGTGCTTATGTTCAGAAGGAGCATGATGTGACTCACTATATATATAATTCAGATAAAAACCAGACCACTGTATTTTGGGTGTCTGTAGAGGGAAATAATGGATGAAGCAACACAAAAAGAATTTATCAGAGTTGAAAAACAGGGTTTAGACAACCACGCAAAGAATAATATATTGTCTCACACGGTTTTAGATAAAATATCTATAGTAAGTGCAGATGTTCATTCAATTAAGCAGAACCAAGGGAAAGATAGATTAATCACTTATGCGGTGATTGCTTTTGCTTTTCTCTTAATAGGGATTGAACATAAGCAGTGGCTTCCTTATGCTGCTGATATTGCAGATACATATCAAGAAGCGAAGAAATTAAAAGGGAAAGAATGATGATGGACTTTAGGCTCAGAATAAATGCGATACTCAGAGATGATGATAAAGCGAGGACTGCCTTCAATAAAGAGATTGATTTTGTAATTGAAGAGGAGACAAGAAAGAACTCTAGTAAATGCTTCTACACATTCATAGCTGGAACTCTATTATCCATAGCAATATTTACGGCTATGTTTTTACATATTAATGAGAAACTTTTTTAATGGCTAAGCTACATTTAGCACTTGAAAAACTATGGAAGGTAGAATTTGGAAATAATCCTGATAAGTTCTTGCATAAAAATCAAGGTGAAAGTGGGTGGACATTGGGCGGTGTTTATCAGAAAGCTAATCCAACACAAATAGACTGGAATTTTATAAGTAAATTAGTGGAGCTTTGTAACTACAATGCGAAAGAAGCATCCAGAATGCTGTATTTTAACCCTAGAATTATGGAGAAAGTACAAGGCGTATTCCATAATAAATACTGGAGTGGCTTGAAACTTGATAGAGTGGATAGTCAGAAGATAGCGGAAGAGATATTTCTGTTTGCTGTACTAAGTGGCTCTAAGACAAGTGCTAAGGTAGCACAGAGGCTAATTGGAGTAAAAGCCGATGGGTTAATAGGGTCTATATCCTTAGATGCTATAAACAACTACAATGAAGATTTATTTGATATTAAGTTCGATGAAGTAGAAATAGGCTATCTATCTACACTCGCAGAAGATAAGCCACAATTCTCTAAATTCCTAAATGGATGGGTAAATAGAAGTTATGCAGTCTGATATAAAGCCCAAGAAGCCAAAGAAAGACATGACTAAGTGGTTATACCTATTAATATCATTTTTGATAGCTATAATAGCTATTCAAGGTGGATTGGTATATGCAACAGCGACAAATTCTAGTGTGACACTTGGAGTAGCAAACCCATTTCATGTAGTGACACTTGATGAGCAGATAGCAGGCGAAAAAGCGGTAAACGATCCTGAATTGCAATCAATACTAGATGATTCTAAAAATAGAGGGCATTTAGAGTAATTAATAAAACTTTAAGTAGATATATAATACCATTCTATCAAGTAAGGCAATGACGGTTGTCTTACAGAAAAATACCTCCTATGGTTTTTCGTTAGTTCTGCCCTTTTTTAGCTATAGTTTGATTTGGTGACTATAGCTATTTTTACAAACTTTTAACGGAGTCTCAATTCCACGAGTGTTTCGGCACTCCGTTAAGAGTTTACTATATTGAATAGTGATTGAAGTGAATTGAGACTCCTCTTCTTTCCCTCTTAAAATCAATAATCTCGAAGAATTATTATGGACGAATTAGAACAAATTAAAAAAGACATCTCAATTGTATACTTAGCTGAGATGTTTAATGCTCAGCCTCAGCTTGGCTCAAAATCTAAGTTTATGAACTGTAAACATAACCCACTCAGAAGTGAAAAGACTTCATCTCTTAAATTAGTTCCATCAACTAATACTTTTTCAGATTTTGGTGATAAGTCTGGAAGTGTTATAGACTTCTACATGGGAGCAAGTGGTAAATCACTTCCCGACACTATTAAGGATTTAAAAGATATGCTAGGCATAAAAAATACACCTCAATTACAAGCTAAGAAGTTAGCACCAATTCCTCAGCAAGATTATATGTCACCATCAACAATCCGTAAAATCTTTGACCAGCAAATAGAGCTTAACTTTAAAGACAAAGCACATAAGAAATTGCTTGATGAGTTTGCTCCAAAGAGAGTGTTTGAAAGTGGTGATGAAGATGACATAGCTTATTTTGTTAGTAGTGTTAGAAAAGCAAAGCACGAAGATACAACTATGATTCTTATTAGAGATGAGCATGGTCACGAGCAATGTTTAAAGTATAGATGGAAGATGGTCGGTGACAATATGGTTAAGTGGTGTGGCTTAGAGGGTGTAAAATCTAACTTCTTATACACTAGACTTACAGAGAATCCACTTACTATAGTTACAGAGGGAACAAGTGATTATTTAGTGGCTATTCTTATGGGCTACTCGGTTATCTCACTACCAAGTGCTTCATATAAAGGTGATATACCTTTTGAGCTTACTCAAGGTCGAGAACTAATATTCATGGGTGATGATGGCGATGCTGGACAAAATGTAATTAATCGATTAATGGAAGAGACAGTTTGTGACAAAAAGAAGTTTGACTATGATGAGTTTAGAAATATTTACAAGCTAAAAGGTACAGACTTCAAAGATTTAGTGATTGAGTATGATGATATAGCTAAGTTTAAATCAGACTTGTTGGCTTATGTTGGGTCACTTAGCAATGAAAAGACTAGCGACTGGCAAACACTACTAAAAAAGAAAAATAAATCTGTAACACGACAAACAATCCTAGAGACTGAGAATATGAAAATGCTTATTGATGGTTTGCTACCTCACAAACAAATAACTACTTTTGTAGGTCAGCCAAATGTTGGTAAATCAGCCTTAACTTTTGCGATTATAAACAAACTATTCTCAACTAAAGCTATAGATAATGTTATCTACTTTGATGGCGATAATCCACTAGTGTATACTAAAGATAGAATTGTAAAGTTAATGGATAAGAATGGTGATGATAATGTAACTTACTACACGGGTTCGACTGCATCTAAAACAGACATGTTTGATGATTTACAAATGCTCACTAATTTCAAAGATAGCGGAAGTAAGACTTTAGTAGTAATTGACTCATTAAAGAACTTTATAAATGGCTCTATTAATGATGATAAAAGCATTAATCCAATGTTTGACACTCTCCAGCAAGTTCGTGATGTATTTGGTGCTACTATAATCGTTTTACACCACACTAGAAAGGGTAAAGATGAAGATGGGAAGTTAAACTATGTAGGATCACAAGTTATAGAAGCATCTAGCGATAATATGACTTATATATCAAAGATAGAAGAGAGTAAATATCTAATGCTAGAGAATAGTAAAGCAAGAGCATTACTAGAGCCTAAGCTATCTTTTAGACTAGACTTTGATGAGATGGAATTCTTTAAAGAGGATTTACCACCTGAAACAAAAGAGGATGATGTTTTAGGATTGATAAAAGAGGTGTTAAAAAATGGAGAGATGGGAGTTAATGATATTAAGGCTGAATTAAAAGGAAGATGTGGAGCGAATAAGGTCGGAAAATTACTTAGTGATTTAAAAGGGACTGAGTTCAAGTGGAAAAAAGTTGGTGGTAATGGTTGGATGATAAGTCTAATGAATACTCAAGATAGTGCGAATATTAGTTTTACTGAGACTACTTATTCTATGGATGATGTAGCGGGGATTTTTTAATGAGTAAAACATACAAAGAAATGGAAATAGAAGTAGGCGAGAATAAATACAATAGAAAATGCAAAAGCATAACGATTGATGTTTATGATGTATTAAAAGCGTTTGAAGTGGTTAATCCTGCAACACAACACGCTATTAAAAAGTTATTAGCAAATGGTAAGCGTGGGTACAAAGATGCCATACAGGACTTGAAAGAGGCTCGTGATAGTATTAATCGTGCTATTGAGTTGGAGGGGTAAAGATGATAAAGTTAGCAACAGCATTTAGTGGTGGACTTGCCGCACCTGAATTTGCACTAAGATATGAAGATGTTGAACATGAGGTCGTTTTCGCTTGTGAGTGGGATAAGTATGCAAGACTTCAATATTTAGAGTTTCACGGAGAGCCTAAAACTTTTTATAATGATATTTCAGATTTAGATGCTAGAAAATATAAAGATGAGGTAGATTTATTTATATGGGGTTCTCCATGTCAGGATTTATCACTTGCAGGGAAGCGAAAAGGTTTTGATGGGGAAAAATCAAGCTTATTTCGAGAAGGTGCAAGAGTTATGAGCGAGATGATGCCAAAAACATTTATATTTGAGAATGTGAAAGGCTTATTAAGTTCAAATGATGGGCGAGATTATAAAGAGGTGGTTAAAACCTTTCAAGATATGGGATATTTAATCGCATCAAAAGTTCTAAATGCAAAAGAACATGGAACGGCTCAAAACAGAGAGAGAGTTTTTATCGTTGGTTTTTTAGATGTAGACAAGTATCACGAGTTTAACTTTGCACCACACGAAAAGCTTGATAAAGTATTACGGGATTATTTGGAAGATGGTGTTGATGAGAAGTACTACTTGAGTGAAAAAGTAATTAATTCTATGATAAATCCAAAATATGAAAGCATGGGAATAGACCGAGTAAACAAAGAAGATGATGTGTGTAACTGCTTAACGACAATGGGAGGGGGGAATAGAGAGCCTAAAGTGATGGTGAAAAGTGCAACAAATTGTGGTTATGAAGTAGCAACAGAGAACGACAGCATAAACTTTACACACCCTGATAGCAAGACAAGAAGAGGAAGAGTAGGAAAAGGAGTCGCACAAACTTTAGACTGTTCTTGTAATCAAGGGGTAATGATTGGAGCAATAAGAGGTCGTAACCCTGATAATCCAAAATCAAGAACGGCTGGCCTTCCGACTCAGCAAATGTTAGAAATAAATGAGAGTGGGACCAGTAATTGTTTGACAAGTGTTCAGAAAGATAATGTTGTTATTGAAAATAAAGAGGCCTTTAGGATAAGAAGATTAACACCAAGAGAGTGTTTTAGACTTCAAGGGATTAACGATAAAGATATAAACCTGATAAATTCAGACACTCAAAGTTATAAAATAGCTGGAAATGCGATTGAAGTGAATACAATGAGAAGTATTATTAGACAGCTATACAACCCAATACCAAGTGGAGGATTATTCTAATGCAATACTGCAATGCAATAGGCTGCACTAGAAAATACAAATGCCAAAGGTCAAATGGTAACTATAGCTACGAAATGAAGAATGTTAAGTTGCTACAAGGTGAGTGGGATTGTACTCCTAAGAAAGATATGTTTATGCCTTATGTGTATAAGCAGTTAGTGATGGAGTTTTGAGATGAAGCCGAGAGATTATCAGCTAGATGCAATAGTTAAATGCAGAGAAGCTTTTTTAAATGGTCATAAACATATCGCACTATGCTTATCAGTGGGTGCTGGTAAATCGCTTGTAGCTAAATTAATGCTAGAGATGGCTAAAGATAAGAAGATAGGATTTTTTAGCTTTAGAACTATACTGATAGAGCAAATGAAGCAACACTTTGCTGATTTAGATATTACTTATGGAACTCTACAAGCTCACGGGAAAGTTCCTACCGAGTTGTTTGACTTAGCAATAATAGATGAAAGCTGGGGGCATGGCTCTAAACTTAAAGATAATATTAAAAGTAAGTATTCTATAACTCTAAGTGGTACTCCTATTGATGAGTCCGGATATGCTTTAAAGTTTGATTATATAGTAGATTTAGTTCAGCTGCCTGATTTGGTCAAGATGGGATATGCAAAACCTATTAGAGTTTTATCTACATCTAAAGTGGATACATCTGTAATTAAGTCAAGTGGTAAAGATTTTAATAAACAGCAGTCTTTTGATGTGATGGATAAGCCTGAAATTAAAAAGGATATAGTTGATACATATAACTTATATGCAAAAGACAAAAAGACTCTGCTATTCGCAATAGATACAAAACACGCGGAAAGTCTAAAAGATGAATTTATTGCTAACGGAATAGTAGCCGAAACCATACACTCAAAAAAGAAGAATGATGGAACTTTAAAAGCTTTTGAGAGCGGTGAAATAGAACTGCTAATAAATGTAGAAATGATAACCGTAGGTGTAGATATTCCATCTATAAACTGCATTATGATGTGTAGACCTATGAAGTCAATCCCTTTATTTATTCAATGTGTAGGAAGGGCTACTAGAATAGATTATAATAATCCTGATGATGAGGCATTAGTGATAGATTGCTGCGAGGTTCTAAAGAGAACTAATCACCACCCAATGCAAAGGCTAGATATGAATAGAGTCAAGACAAAGAAGAAAGCTAAAGTATGCCAAACCTGCCAAGAGGACATGAAAATAATATCACGAAAGGCTTATGCTAAGGATGAGCTAACTTATATTAATAAGACCACTTATCGTTGCTCTAATGCACATACTTTAGTTGAGGAAAATATGGCTGTGTATAATCTCAACTTTTGTGAGTCATGCGGAGTTCAATTACAAGCTGGTAACATAGAAATGAAGATTACCACTAAGGCTATAGAGTTTTATGTGAAGTGTAAATGTGGTGCTGAAAAGGTTGAGCGAAAAATACTACTTACGGATAAGGAATTAAAGGAAGTGCAATATGAAGAAACTATGAATGGTTCTGATAACTGGGATAAAGTGGAATTAGTTTTAAAAGATATAGCTAAAGAGCTAAAATATAATTGGAAGTGGGTGACTCACAAGATAGTAGCCTTTAAAGCACTAGAACGAGAGCCTAGTGAAATACTAGCTAAGATAGAAGAACTCAAGGCTAAAGGGCATAAGCTTAGTGCTATTGCTTATATATAACAACAAAAAAAAGGATTAATAAAATGAGTCAAACACTAAAAGAAATGGAAAACGAGATTAAGGAATTTGATATGCAAGATAAAATGAACAAAATACACAACATAGACTGCTTAGAGTTTATGAAGCAAGTACCTGATAATTACTTTGATTTGGTTTTGACAGACCCTCCTTATGGGATAAACATTAATAAGATGAATTATGTTACGAGTGGTGCGGTTAAAGTCGGGGGAGCATTTAGAAATGATTACTCGAGCCACAATACAGAATGGGATGAAAAAATACCATCATTAGAAATTTTTAATGAGATGAAAAGAGTAAGTAAGCACCAGATTATTTTCGGTGGAAATTATTTTACTCAAGCACTAGAACCAACATCTTCTTGGTTGATTTGGGATAAAAGAGTAGAGGACAAATATTCTAACGACTTTGCAGACTGTGAAATGGCTTGGACTAGCTATAAAAAACCTGCAAAGATATACAGATTTCTATATAGCGGGATGATACAACAAGACATGAAAAATAAAGATAAAAGATTTCATCCAACACAAAAACCTAGCAAGCTGTTTGAGAACATTCTTAGAGATTACAAAACAGATGACTGTAAAATCTTCGACCCTTTCATGGGAAGTGGAACAACTGCGATAGCTTGTAAATCACTAAACTTAGATTGGTGCGGTTGCGAACTTGAAGCCGATTATGTGGAAATAGCAAACAAAAGACTAGAAGCAGTGCAAGGGAGTTTATTTTGAAACTCCAAGACATAAAACAAATAGAATACGAGATGCCACCTAACCACATGGTGATACATCTCTATGAAAAGCAAGTATATAAAGGCATATTGACTGACAAGATAGTCGTGGACTGCACAATGGAAGAGTTTATTGTTAAATTGAATGTGTTAAATAAGTTTAAAGGTATAAAATGAGATTAATTAATGGCGAATGTTTAGAGGTTATGGACAAATTAATAGAAGAAGGTATTGTTGTAGATGCGATAATTACAGACCCCCCTTTTGGGACAACTGCTTGCAAATGGGATTCAGTTATAGACTTTGATGAAATGTGGTTAAGACTGAATAAGCTTATAAAACCTAATGGAGCAATAGTTTTGTTTGGTAGTGAGCCTTTTAGTAGTGCTTTACGAATGAGTAATATTAAGAACTACAAGTATGATTGGGTGTGGTATAAAAATATGGTTTCAGGAGTAGCCCAAGCAAAAAACAAACCAATAACTACACATGAACTTGTACATATTTTTTCAGATGGTGTAACAGTACACGCTTCGCAGTCAAAAAAAAGGATGCCATACTTTCCACAAGGGTTAGTGAAATTAAATAAAGTCATGAAGAATCACAAGCATGGTCATATAAAAGCTGGAGGAATAGGACAAAGACCATCCCATAAAGATGAATACATTCAAGAGAATACAAATTATCCTAAAACTATACTTGATTTTAAATGCGAAAGAGGACTGCACCCAACACAAAAACCAGTAGCACTAATGGAATATCTAATTAAAACATATACAAACGAGGGCGAGTTGGTTTTAGACTTTACTTGTGGGTCGGGAAGCACTCTTGTAGGCTGTGCAAACACAAATCGAAGAGGTATAGGCATAGAGATGGATAATGATTACTTCAAGATAGCGAATGAGAGAATATTTCCAGCTGATACTTTATTTTAATGTATATATTCTTTACATTTTAAGCAAAATATAAGGAACATAGTAATATACTTCTTATACACAAAAGGAGTTAGAGAATGAAAGATTTATCACTATTCGGTATCTCATTAGAGTTCAGAGCTTTAAATGATTTATCGCAAGATTATACAGTAGACGAAGAGACTGGAGAGGTTACAGATGATACTGCAACTTTAACAGAACTATTCAATGCAATAGAAATGACACTTGGTGCAAAGCTAGAGAACACAGTTTATGTGACTAAAGAGCTAGAGTCAAAGTCAAAGGCACTCAAAGCAGAAGCAAAGCGACTAAGTGCAAAAGCTGTAGCAATGGATAACAAAGCTAAGTATTTAAAAGTGATTATGTTATCAGCTTTAAAAGCAAGCGGTCAGGAGAAGCTAAAGACTGATAAGTTTAGTTTCACAGTTAAGCATAGTCAATCTTTGAATATTGTAACGGAGGACAATATCGGTAGGGAGTTTATGAGAGTTAAGAAAGAGGTTGATAAGGTTGAGCTAAAGAAGGCTTTAAAAGAAGGATTAATAATAGATGGTGTTTCTATTGTTGATAATGAAAGCATAGGAGTTAGATAATGAAAACCATAATTTATAAAAGCTGTGAGTTTTGGGAAAGTGAGCCTATTGAATTAACTGAGGAAGAATATGAAATAGTCAAGAACAAGAACAGTAATGAACTCCAAGACTGGGTGAATGAAGAAATAAACGGAATGTGTTTTACAAGTGAGAAAAATATAGCAATAATCGAGGAGTTAGATAATGAGTAATATAGTACCTTTCGCAGAAATGCAAACAATGGCATTAAGTGTAACTAAGAGTGGAATGTTTGGCTTAAAGAGTCCGGAACAAGCAGTAACTTTAATGTTGATTGCTCAGGCTGAGAATATCCATCCAATACAAGCGGTACAAATGTATTCTGTTATTAATGGGATGCCTTCACTAAAGAGTACAGAAGTACAAGCTAGATTCCAAAGAGCTGGTGGAAAAGTGAACTGGAAAGATACTACAGACAAAAAAGCTGTATGTAGATTAGAGATAGATGGTCAGTCTTATGTTAGCGAGTACACTATACAAATGGCTACTCAAATGGGCTTAGCTAGTAAAGATAACTGGAAGAAGATGCCAAAGGCTATGTTAATGGCTAGAGCAGTTTCTAGTGGTGTTAGAGCATTGTATCCATCTTGTTTAAATAATATGTATTCAGTAGAGGAAGCAATGGATATACCGTCTCCTAACGATATGCCAACGATAGAAGTGGTAGAAGATGCTGAGATAATTGAACCACCCAAAAGAACCGTTGCATCATTAAAGTCTAGTTTAGCCACTAAGCTAAAGGGAGAAGGCTTTAATAATGCAGATATGAAGGTATTTTTTAAAGATAATGACCTAGAAAATAATGTTGAACTACTCCGTGAGATAGTTGAGAGTGATGAAAAATTAATAGAATTAGTTATTAAATTTGAAGAGGAGATAAGTAAATGAAAATAAATACAAAAGGTGTAGAAGCAACTGCACCAATGGAATACATAAAAGAAGCTGGTAAATACTTATTTAAGATAGTTGGTTTAGAACAAGATGGCTATTCTACTCAAGGCAACGAGAAAGTTAAAGTAGTTTTTGAATGTAAGCAAATAGTAATTAAAGACAATACTCCTACTCTTGGAACTGCCATTTTAAAGCATAATGAAGTGTACTGTGCTGATGATAACTTAGTGTGGAAAGTTGCGATACTGAGAGATGCTTTAAGAGCGCCTGAGTGCTTTGATTTTAATAATCTAATAGGCTATTCAGTTATAGCGGATGTTTACATGAAAGAGTATAACAGTAAGTTCTATGCTAATGTATCTACTCTAGCTTACTCTAAAGCAAATGATGCTCTTGGTGTTATACCAGAGGATGTTGAGGAAGAGATCCAGGCACCTGCTAGTTATGCACCAGTTGAGACAGCTCCGATAGAGATTGAAGAGGAAGAGCTCCCTTTCTGAGATTGTAGAAACAGTCGGTGCAATGCCGACTGTAGAAATTGTGTAAAGAGCGACAAATACAGAAGATACAAGGAACAAAATGAAAACAGTTGAAACAGATGGCGGTGAGAGAATCGAGATACCAACTCCAACAAGTGATAGATTAGCAGCACTAAAAATAGCTTATAAGCACAAGCACGAAACGAATATCACAAATAAAGAGATAGTTCGTAAGCTAGTTGAAAATGCAAAGCTCAAGGATATTGAGTAATGCCCCTATATATAGTAGCAACGGCTGATGGCATAACTAAGACTGACAAAGATGCAGCTTATAAGTTAGCACAGAAAATAAAAGATGCTGGTGGTGAAGCCTTCGTCTATGATGAAGATTATTATAGACAGAATATACATTACAAGAAAGATTTAAGTAAATAGAAGATACTATATCACTTGAAAGAGGAGGATACATGGATTTTAAAATTACAGAGACTATCAAGCTTAATACATTGGAATTTACTATTAATAGCTTTAGCGAGATGTTTGATATCTTAAAGAGAGCAGTTTTTAGCAATAAGCTAAATAGAGATAAAAAATATATAATAATAATCAAGGAAATAAAATGGAGTTAATAGATGGTAAATATACAGCAGGCGAAATAACACCACCAGTTCAGACAGATGTAAGTTTAGAAATAAGTGATGTTTTAAAACAACTAAGGGAGTCAATAATAGCTAAAGATGCTAGAGTTAAAGAACTAGAAAAGTATGAAGCTATGTTATATGACATCCACACGGAACTTACTGCTTTAACTTTGATAGGCTTGCAAGATGCCTAGCCACTTAGAAGCGAAGATATTAGATAAGTATAAGGGTCGTTCAATTAAAGATGCTCAGTATGCCTTAGATGTTGCATCTGGCTTTTACGAAGCAAGAGCGATAAGAGTCGCTTGTGAAAAAGAACTCAGAAGGTTGAGAAAGTGACATTAATGTTTATTATTTGGGCTATTATTTCAACAATTATTTCAACAATTATAGTTACAGCAATATTTAAAGGTTGAGAAAATGAATATAGGAATAGTATTATGCGACACAGTGGTAACAATTTCAACATCTTCAGCTAGACTTTTAGTTGTAGATTTTAATACCAATAGAAAAGATATGCAGTGGATGTTACAATCCATACATGACGAAATCGGAACTGATGCACTTATTGAAACTTTATCTGAAGATGAAATAGCTGAAATTGCTAGATATTATAAAGATGAGCTAGAATGAGTAAAAGAACTTGGCAAGAAGCATTAATGATTGAAGATGACGTACTTAGTAGCGAAGAACAAACAATGAGGGAAATAACAATAGATGGAATAACATACGATTTAGTAAAGAAAGATAGAATCTCTTGGAGAATGCCAAACATAAAGGAGTTACTCAGTACGGTAGATTATGAAAAATATGACCCTGCTACAAGTATGGAGGGATTTACTCCTAGTTTTTATTGGTCTTCTTCGTCAAATGTTTCAGATTCTAAGAGTGCTTGGGGTGTTTACTTTAAGTATGGCGGCTCCCACTACGGCAATAAGACAGTTGAGTTTTATGTCAGGTGTGTTAGAACAGATGAAAATGGTAACCTTGTTTGGGGTAAATCAAGTGATAAACCAATGACTTGGGAAGCTGCCAAAGTATGGTGTGAGAAACAATAAACAAAAGATAAGTAATGAATAAACATGATTTTTAGAAGATTATAAGATGAGTCATGGTCATTGTATCATGAGCAAATACTAAGGAGCAGAAATGAAATCAAAGAAGATAATAAAAAAGTTGGTAGTTAAGACTTTAAGGAATATTGGTATAGTTGACCCTGATGATATTAACAGGATTTGGGAAACAAGTAGAAAAGAAATACTATCTTCTATGTATAAAGCTACAGATAGAGTTGTTTATGACGCAATAGAGAAGGCTTCTAGAAAGTACGAGCTATAAACATCCATAGAGCTGGTTTCTATTGGTTGTTTTACACTCTTATAAAATGAAAGGGATCAAATGCTAAAGCATGAACTGAATAACTTAAAGCACTCATTATGCAAATATAGATCTCGCTATCTGATGGGTGAGTACAATTATATTGTAGTGCCTGCCAGTGTCTCTATAGTAACATCTGTGTTATGCTATTTGTTATTTAAGTAAATATGTGATACTATTACTGCATGAAAAAAGAAAAACGACTAAAGAGAATATATAATCCGACTTCAATCTCTGCATTAAGCAGGTATCTGAAAATAAGCACAAACACTATCCATACTTGGAAACGTGGCAATCATATCATAATCAAAGGTGAGCCTCCTATTGAACATCCACATACTATAGATAAGTTTAATCTTATCATGGTGGGTTGGGGGAAAGTATGTGAGGAAAAGCTAAAGAATGGCTAAACCACCATCCAAACCACTTCCTACATCACCAAAAGGCATTAAGGCTTTAAAAGAGCATGAATTTCGTGATATGTACGAATGGCAATTGGATGAGTTTGGAAAATCCACTAAGAAAATAATCACACTAATACCACTTGAGCAATATTTTGAGATAGGCATTTTATGTATAAGACACGATATGTCTATAAGTGCATTTATAAGGGAAGCGATGTTTGATAGAAAAGATGATATACCTAAGATATCTAAGAAGATGAAAGCTAAAGCAGCTCCAACACACCACGAATCACAAGGAACTTTATTCTAATGGCTAAACTTTCAGACAGACAAAAAGCTAACATTATTGCGAAATTTAAGACCGGCATTTATACCAATATTCAACTAGCAAAAACATACAAAATCAGTGAGAGTATGGTTCGTAAAATATGCGATGGAATAGGTAAAGAAAACGCCCATATAGTCGAAGCTCAAACGACTTTAGAAAATGCCAAAAAGTGCGAATTAAGTGCGATTGACAATATCGCAATAAATCAAGCAGTTAAATACAATTTAGACAGCATGGAATACAAGCATCAAAATGTCAAAAATATACATGAAGTTACTAATAATATAATAAGTGGGATTGCTAAACTAGTAGAAAAAGGTAAGGCACAAAAAGTAGTAACAGAAGGTCAAGGAATGGGTGTATCAATGGCTAATGTTATTGAACATGATATGCAACCTGAACACTATGAGAAGGCTATGAATACTATTGACAAAGCATCTATCACTTTAGGTGTTAATAGTAGATTCAATACTGTATCAGTAGAACCAGCTAAGGGTGATACTATTATAGAGGTTGAGATTGAGTAGTCAAACACTAGTAAAATTTAACTCAAAGAAACACTTAAAAGAAAAACAACACTCTATTTTTCACTCAAATGCTAGATTTAAAGTTGCAGGATGTGGTAGAAGATTTGGAAAATCATATCTTGCTACATTCATAATAATAACAGCCGCTATAGCCAAAAAGGATGCTATCTATTTCTTTGTCGCTCCTACATTTGCACAAGCTAGACAGATTTTATGGGAAATACTTAAAAGTAAAGTTAGAAATAAACTAGCTAAAGTAATTAATGAGTCAAGATTAGAAGTTACTTTACTAAACGGTGCTAGAATAATGCTAAAAGGTGCTGATAGACCTGATACTATGAGGGGTGTTTCGCTAAGCGGTGTCGTAATGGATGAGTTCGCTACCATGAGAGACCCAGAGAATGTATGGCAAAAGGTATTAAGACCAGCTCTATCAGACCAGCAAGGATGGGCTTTATTTATTAGTTCACCGATGGGTAGAAATTACTTCTATGATTTATACAATCAAGCTAAGACTAATGATGACTGGGAGTCGTGGCAATTCACTACTATTGATGGTGGATATGTTCCTGGTAGTGAAATACAATCTGCTATGAATGATTTAGACGATAGAACTTTTAGACAAGAGTATTTAGCTAGTTTTGAGAGCTTTGACGGCTTAGTAGTTCCTAATTTCGATAGAGAGCTTAACTCAACTAAAGAAGTACCTACAATACACGATACTCTTATATTTGGAATTGACTTCAACATAAACTTAATGCCATGTATAGTGTTTGTTAGTCGTGGCGATGAACTTCATGCCGTAGATGAGTTCTTTGGGTCGTTTAATACTAATGACTTAATGGAAGCAATACAAAGAAGATACCCAAGACATAAGAAGTTATTTCATACCGATGCTAGTGGTGCAGCTAATAAATCTAGTAGTGGTGGTCAAACCGATATTACTATTATTAAGTCATACGGATATTCAGTTAGAAACTTAACAAAGAATCCTAATGTTATTGATAGAGTTAATGCTTGTAATAGTATGGTATGCTCTACAGATAAGACTAGGCGAGTATTTGTATCAAGTAAGTGTAAAAGATTGCTAGAGAGTCTTGAAAAGCACGTTTTTGATGATAATGGTATGCCTAATAAGAAGCACGAGTACTTTGATGATGTATTTGATGCTTTCTCGTATGCTACTTGGCACTATTCAAGCTATGGCAAATCTACATTAAGTAGTTCTGATTTTATAGTATAGTTTAAAATATTAGTAGATACAATTAACAAAAGGATTTAATATGATTGAAATAGCAATGTTTATAATCGGGATTTATTCACTGGTTAGAATATCTGAATTGTTCGATTTTTAGAGCATAGACAAAACTATCTCATCTAGAACATAATCGAAACTACCTACACCATTAATTTGAAGAACTGTAGGGTGTAGGATTTATGCTACAGCTCTACGAATTAATCATAGCAATTATAGCATATACTATTAAAAAGTGATAATTTAATAATTTAAAAAAGAGGGTCGATAATTTACGATAATTTAAGAGGTTAAATTATCAAAAGTATACAATAATTTAAAAAAACTATATATATAAAATATATAGTACCCACTTTAAATCTATTTGTCAAGCATACAATAATTTAATAATTTAATATATGTATATAAGATGGAGTACTTTTATGTTAATTGTTGTATATTATCGCATACAAAATATACAAAAGGATTGAAAAATGCAGAAAGATACAGCGATGTTAAGAGTAGAGAAGAAAGACTTAGTAAGGTTTAAAAAGATTTCTCATAGATACGAAATGAGCATGATAGAATTTTTTAATTATATGGTTAATGAGCTAGAAAAGAAAAAAGTAACTGAGAAGATATAATGATTATAGAAAACAAGCTGATAAAGATGATGACATGGAGACAAAATAAAACTAAGTGGCAAAACGGAAAAGCAAAAAGAAGAAAAGCAAAGAGTATATCTACATTTTAAGTAAACTTTAAGCAAATTAACATTATAATTCCTAATCTAATTAAAAGGTTGAGAAGATGAAAAGGCCATTAAGACTAGACAACAAATGGGAGTCTAAAGATGCCGATTAAGAATAGAACCTACACAAGAGTTTGTTCTGTATGTTCAGATTCAAAAGAAGTGTCATATAAGCCAAAGAAAGGGACAATGTGCATGCAATGTAGAGCCAAAATCCAAGCCGCTGACATGCAGGGAAAGAATCGAAAGAAAATAGGTGAGCATAAGCGATACTGGTTATTTTGTCCTACATGCCCAAGTGTTAGAGAATCTCCAGCAAAGAGAAAGACTAGCAAGTGTACGAAATGCAGCAGGAAGTCAAGAAAAAAGAAAGTAGATTATATTTATTTTGATTTAATGGAGATGAAAATGGTAGTACCAACTAGATACTTTAGAATATGTAAACATTGTGGAGATAGTAAGAGAGTAAAACAAGCTTCTGCTGGTGGCTTAAAGTCATGTAATAAATGCAGACATTTAGGTAAAGAGAAAAATCCACCAAAAGTATTTTATCGAATCTGTAAACACTGCGGAGACGAGAAAAAAGTATTGCAGAAGCACTCAGCAGAGAGAACATCATGCACAGCCTGTAAGCATCTTGATAGTGACTTAAAAGCTGCTGATTTAAAGCGAAAAGAAACGATGCTACAGAGAGGTGTTAAGTGTGGTCGAAAATTAGGGGTAAAGGCGGTTAAAGAATACAGAACCAAGGTAAATCGTAGAGAAGTCTCTAAGGTTGCTATAGAGAAAGCGAGAGCTATTAATAAAGCACATAGAGAAGCTGTTAAAGAAAAATCAAGAGCTAAGCCTACTCCGATTGGTAAAACAGATGAAGAGATGATGGCTGAGTATTTGAAAAGCAATACGGTTGTTTGTGCAGATACTATAGTTATAGACTATGGTAATGAGGTTAAGATAAAGGGATATTAAGTGTCAAAAGAAGAATATATACAAATAACAGTTAAGTTATTGATTTTGGGAATTATAATGTTTGGAACAATTGTATTATCGTCTACAGCATAATGCAATTAAAGATTATAAACACCTTTGTAAATAATAAATAGAATGCTATAATAAGCCTAAAATAAAGAACTAAGGCTTATTAATGCTAGAATATGTATCACCGATATTAAACGATAAGCTTCCTCATTATAAGCTCATAGATGACATTGTAGCAGGTGGGTATAAGATTAAATCATCTGGAGAGGCTTATCTTCCTAAAGAGGATGGAGAGACTACTAAGAGCTATGACAATAGACTAGCTAAGGGAACTTTCTTCGACTCATTTAACCCAAACTTAGAAGGTATCGCTGGGCTTATCTTTAAAAACCCTATTGTTTACGGTGATAATATTCCTTCACAACTACTTCCAAGTATAGAAAATGCAGATGCTCAAGGTAATCACTTTGATGTGCTACTCCAAAATCTATTTATCACTGCACTAAGAAAAGGGATTTGTTTTGCATTAGTAGACACTCCAAAAGGTGACAATGTAACAAGTAAAGCCGATGAGATAGCTCAAGGGATCAAGCCATACTATACAATTATTCAGCCTGAGAATGTCACAAGTTGGAAAACAGAGACTATAAGTGGACAGATAGTTTTAAGTCAGGTTAAGATTCGTGAGTCAGTTATGGTAGCTGATGCTAATAATCCTTATGCAGAAGAAGCAATTGACCAGTATAGAATATTAACTATTGGTGGCTATGAGATATGGCAAGTTCAACAGAATGGCGAAGTTAAGATTGAGAGTGGAAGCACTGGCTTAAACTTTATACCATTAGTTGCTCTTAACTTAGGTGGTAAAGAATACTTTAGTGCTATGCCACCATTTTTAGATTTAGCTAATTTGAATATCGCTCATTATCAGATATTTACAGACTCTAGACACTCAGCTCATATAGCAAGTGTGCCAATGCTTAAGATGTTCGGATTTGATGCGGAAGAGATAAAAGGAATGGTAGTAGGTGCTAATAAGGCTGTTGCTACCACTAACACAGATGCTACTGTTGAATGGTTAGATTATGATGGCGGAGGTGTTGCGATAAACTCTACTCTACTAGATAGAATAGAAACCAAGATGAGAGAGATAGCTTTATCTGCAATTACTAGCGATGGAAACACTACAGCTTTTGAGGTTGGTGTAAGCACTAATCAATCACAGTCAAAACTAAATACTTATGTTAGGTCATTAGTAGATACTGCTGAGCTAATGCTACTTATGGCTGCTAAGATGTATAACTTAGATGATGGTGGAAGTATTGGTGTTGAAGCGGATATATTGACTCAACCTTTGACAGCTCAAGAAGCTTTAGCTCTAAATACAATGGTAGTAAGTGGAACTATGTCTATAGAAACTATGTATTCAATCATAGCAAGTGGCACTTTTAGATTACCTAGTGATTTCGATAAAGAAGCCGAGAGCGAGAAAATAGCAACTGACGGTATGTTGAGTAACGATGACTCAGAATCTTGAACAAGAAGTAACTAAGGCACTATTATATCTAGAGAGAGTCCAGCCTGATAGTGCTTTGATATTAGAAGAAAATCTACTACAAGCTCAGAAGAATATCTTAGCTGGAATAGCTAATACAACTAATCAGAAGAAAATAAGAACACTTGTTAATAAAGAGATGAGTCTAGCCTTTGAAGATTTAGATGAAGCTGTTATAGAAGATATGAGAGATATTGCTGGTACTACTTGGGATAAAATGGGTTCTATCATGGCTGATGGGTTTGTTACTACTCAAGCCGCCAAAGCTTTCACTAAATTCAAAGACATATCTAAGGAAGCCAAAGCAAGACTCACAAATAAAAATATGCTAATTCAAGGGCATACATTAGACAAACATTTTAAACATCTTAACAGTACCTCTACTGCTAAAGTACAAGGTATTATTATTAATGGCTTTGATAAAGGTCAAGGAATAGCAGAAATAGGTAGAAATGTTAGAAATACTATCGGAGCCACTTATAGAAATCAAGCTAATACTTTAATCCGTACTTCTATGCTAGAGAATATCGAAGCGGTTAAAAATGAGAGTTGGAAAGAATTTGAAGATGAGATAGATGGGTATAAATTCAGTGCTGTTATGGATACCAGAACATCTAAGTATTGTTTCTTACATAATGGGTATATTACTAAAGAACAAGCAGCGGCAAAGTATAGACCTAAGACACATTATAATTGTAGAAGTGTTTGGATACCTCAAAATGATTTAATTCGTGAGTTTGATAAGTTGAATCCAGATAAGAATATAGTTCAATGGAATGGTAAAAAAGTCAATCATAGAGACGGAACTAAATCAACTAAGTTTAAAGTCGGTGAAGTCAAGCAAGTAGCAAAAGGCTCAACACCTGAGACATTCTTTAAATCGTTTGATGATAAGTACCAAAGAGAGTATTTAGGTGCTAAGAGATATGAACTATGGAAAGATGGGAAGATGTCCTTTAAGGATGCTATGAATGTATCTAGAAAGAAGTTGTTGGCTAAGGATAAGGTTAATCTTCTATTGCTAAATAAGTAACACATATTTCCTTAAACTTCAACACCTTTACTTTCCTTAAAATTTTACTATATAATACTATCAATACTCGGATGAGTACTAAAATCTTTATCGGATGATAAACAAGGAAACAACAATGAGTCAAATGGAACAAGCACTAACAAAGTTAGATGGTTACGATATTTCGGATGAGATAAAGTCGGAGCTAAAGGGAATACTTAACAAGATAGATGGCACACACAAAGACACTATAGAGTCTCGTGACAAGTTTAAAATGAAAAACTCAGAGCTAGAGTCTAGTAATGAAAAACTATCAAGTGAAGTAAGAGAACTTAGCAAAAATAGTAAGAATAGCGGTGATATTGAAGCTATTAAGCTAGAACTAAAAGAAACTCTTGATAAGCAGTATCAGGGTAGAGAGGAAGAGTTGAGAAGCCTTATCTCTGCACATGAAGCTAGTATTGCGGATAAAGACGGAAAACTAACAGAGATGAGCTTTGTTCAATCGGTGAAAGAGAAAGGTCTTTATGAAGGCTTTGATATTTCTGACCCTGATACTTTGACTCTAATTGATAAGAAGATACGAGAGAAGGCATTATTTAAAGACGGTGCATGGTATGTTAATGATGGACACGGTAATATTCTTACGGATGTAACGAGTCAAGACCAGTCACCATTACCTTTAACATATATAACCGATTCTTTGAAGAAAACTTTAAACCCTAAATTCTTATCTCGTGAAATAGTAAACAACGGTGGCGGTACTCCTCCACCAAACCAACCAACGGGCAAAAAATCTTCTGATATGTCAGAGACAGAAAGAATGGCATTGTTTAAAAGCAATCCAACAGAATTTAATAGACTATTTAGTCGAGGATAATATAAATGGCAATTGGAACAACTAGAATTTCGGACGTAATCGTACCGGAAGTATATTTAACATACGATGCGGTAGATTCACCGGAAAAAACTGTATTCGTACAAAGTGGAATTATTGTAAACAATCCAGTTTTAAATGCTCAAGCTGGTTCAGGTGGCGATACTTTTAATCTTCCATTTTGGAAAGATTTAGATTCAACTGTAGAAGCAAACTTATCAAGTTCAGACCCTGCTGTTAAAGCTACTGCTCAGAAGCTCGCTACTGCTAAAATGGTAGGTCGCTCAAGATTCCTTAACCAATGGTATTCAAATGCTGATTTAGCTGGTGAAATTGCTGGTGCAGATGCTAATCAACACGTTCGTAATAGATTTGGTACATACTGGTCAAGACAATTTCAAAGAACTGTAATCGCAGTGTCTAATGGTATTCTTGCTGACAATGTTGTTACAAATGCTGGCGATATGGTAGTAGATGTTTCGTCCGAAGCAATCGCTACACAATTTCCTACTACTAAATGGTCAAGAGCAAACTTTACCTCTGCGGTCTTTACAATGGGTGATGCTGCCGAAGATATTGCTATGTTAGCTGTTCACTCAGCAATTATGAAGCAAATGGTAGATGCTGATGATATTGACTTTATTCCAGACTCTAACGGTTCACTAACTATTCCCACATTTATGGGTAAAAGAGTTATTGTCGATGATGGCATGACTGTTACTGCTGGTGCTACTGATGGGTTTAAATATACTACCGTATTGTTTGGTAGAGGTGCATTTGGTTACGGTGATGGTGTGCCTAAGGTTCCAGTAGCAATAGAAAGAGATGAATTAGGTGGTAACGGTGCTGGTATTGAAAACATTGGTGAAAGAAAGACTTGGTGCCTACATCCTTTTGGTTATCAATCTGTTGGAGTTCCAACTGCTGAAGGTGGTTATACACTAACAGAACTTGCTTCTGCGGCTGTATGGACTCGTGTTGTAGATAGAAAGTCAGTACCACTTGCTTTCTTAATAACAAATTAAGGAGGTAGACAATGAGTTTACTTGGAGATGATAAGCCAGAGCCAGAGATAGTAATGTCTCCGGTGGCTAAACCTAATCCTAAAGGGACTGTCAATAAAGATGGTTTCGTTAAGGGTCAAGTTGTAGAAGAAAAAGATTACTTTGCACATATAGCAGCTATCAGAAATAAGAAGTAAATTGAACTTAGGGGGTGTTAATTCATCCTCTTTGTTGAGTCTATTTAATATAAGGAACTGAAATGGAAGAGAGAGAAGAGAGAGCCAAAGAAAAGACAACTGATGAAAAAGAAACACAGATGGCTATGCCAACAAGCTTAGATTTTAAAGCTCACTATGTTCAGAAGAGAAGAAAGAAGAGAAAGGAGGTGGAAATCTAATATACTTAAACACCTTTGTAGTATCTACTTTATATAGTACAATTACTCAAACAAAATAAGGGGTTCCCATGAACTTTTACAAATTACTACTTCTAAAGTCAATGAAAGAATGGAAATATATAGTATTGATATCTTTAGTCCTTACTCTGTCATCAATTGTAGGAGAGAGTTATGTCCCAAAGATAAAGGATTTTTTTATTAAAGCCATGACTATTTCTAAATCACAGCCACTAATTCCCAACCTCCCTAATACTGAATTATATACAAAGACATACTGTGAACCCATCAAAGAGTATATTATAAAGACGGATGACATACTTGCTATGGGTAATGTTATCGTTCTTGAATTAGACACTTTTGAGCTATTCAAAGAAAAGAATACAAGTCGTGGTATTGGTAAATACTACAGAAGAAAAGGCTCAAAATTTGAGTATTATACGGTATTCGAGAAGTAATAAATGACTTACAATATAAACGGTCTACCATCTGACTTACTCACAGAGGTTGCAGAAGGTGAGAGAAGTTTAAAAGTAACAGAGAACCCTATAGGTCAAGCTAGTGAGAAAGATATTACTTACAATGATAATGGAAGTATTAATACTATTACAATAACTGACCAAAATGGGAAAGTGATGACCAGTACATACACTTGGGATGCACTCTTGAATGTGATAAATATAAAAACGACAATAAACTAAAGGCAACTTATGGCGGCACCTTCATACAATACCATACTTTATATCTGACTTGCGTTAAACACGTCAGATTTAGATGCATTCAAGAATAATCTATCATGCTCTTCAGTTGATAATCCACTTCCACTATTAACAGTTCTTAGTGTTGAAACTACTGACCTATTAATAATTAGATTTACCGCCTGCCCAGGAACTGAGGTTATAACTGGTAACATTGGGTCTTTACCATATAGAGAACCATTAACAATAATAGACACACCGTCAGAGCTTGGAGGTATTCCAACCCAACCAAGGTCATTACGAAGGAACACATAGTTACCAACAGCTTCACCACCACCAATATCATTACCCCCAGTAACCTCAAGAGCTCTACTATACTTCAGGTTATCACCTTCCGCAGCCCAGTCCACATAAGCAGTCCACAGCGCTTCAGGAGTAAACGTTACAAAATTGTTGTCATCGACAGTATCGTCAATAATCTTAATAGTTTTTGCAGCACCGTCGAATATAAACATAAGTATCCTTTTTATTGAAGTAGTAGTAGCCTCCGGAGAGACTACTGTATTACAATTGAGATTATACCGAAAAGATATTAAGTATAAGCTCTATCCGCTTCCGCAACCAGCCCAAGACTGATACCTTTTGACTTAGTAAGAACCCCAGTAGCAACAGCAAACTTAGAACTGTTGGGACGAATCCCGACCAACGTAACTGCTTTATCAGTAGCAGCAGGACCTCCTACAGCATCATTATCGAAGTCAAAAGTAAATCCAATTTCCCCTGAAGTAATCATACCTGTAATAGGTAACCCACTAGCGTCATTTACTGTAATCGCACCAGCTTCACCGTAGTCATTACCAGCTCCGTCTGGGCTAGTGTACATCATTCTATAACTAGACCCTGCTCCAACCATGATAGTGTTAAAGCTCATAATACCTGCCGACTCAAACGGGTTCTCTCTGAATATCCCACTTGTATCTTTAAACTTTATTCTATTGCTATCTGCATTTTGAATATTGTCTACATACACACCAATAGTAGTTTCTAATGTAGAGCCAACAAAACCGGCAAGTAATGCTGCAGTTTTTCCGACAACTGTACCAGCACCGATATCAATATCTGATGATTGTCTAAGTAGGTACTGCAACTTAGTGTAGATTTGCTCTAGAGTAGCTCCATTACCATTTACTATTACATCATAGTTATAGTCTACTCCACCAACATCTCTAGTTTGGTCAACCGCAAAATACTCTACTGTGATACCATCATAAGGAGCATTAGTCATTTCAGTGTCTAAGTCGCTTATCTTTAGGTCATCTTCATTACTTAGTAGCATATTAACGATATAAGCACCTGTAGCTATCTTACCTGTATCTGCTAGTACTGAATCTGAATACTTTTTACCCTGCTCTCTAACAAACGTTTTAAAGTATACTCTCTTGTCAAAATCACCGTTACTAGCATCACCGTAAACTTGGATACCTTCATTTGCTTGGCCATCAAACGTAAAGTTTGTAGGAGCATCACTAGCGTCAGCTATATAGTAAGGTTGAGAACTAAGGCCTAAAGCACCAAGTCCAACGATACCAGCGTATACTCTTTCTAGTCCACCAGAAGAGTTGTACTCTTCCCAACCACCATCACGAACCATCTGTCTAGTAGTGTCATTTAACCACTTCCATCCATTAGCATTACCACCGGCATCAATACCAATTAGGTACTGTCCTGAAAGTGCATCTAGTGCATTGAATGGGAATGGGTTATTTTGGTACTCTGAAGTACTCCATAAATCTACAAACTTAGAATAGATTGTTTGAAATGCCACACCATCTTTTGGGTTCAAATTCCCAGCCTCAACTAGCTCTATCGTTCTGTTTGGCTTATCTATGATAAGATTCGTACCTACATTTAAGAGGGTTCTACTTGTTATCTTACTCATTGCCTACTTCTTTCGTCTCTACGTGTATCTATGATAGTACCTGTGTACTTTCCATCTGTTGTTGTTGTTATTTGTTCTATCATACATAATTCCTGTCTACTAGTTGTGTTATCGGTAAGTTAGCACTAGTTGAACCTAGCGTGTATCCATACTGATACAAAGTTATATACCCCTGCTTAATAACTCCTATATCTATATCTATCAATGTAGAATAGGTATAGTTGAATGAAGTACCACCTTGGGCTACACTTGCTAATACTGTTTGAGTACCAGCTTCTAATATAACTACATCACTACCAATCTGTAATCCAGTTAATGTTAGTTTAGTTTCTGGTGCTTGTATATCAACAATAGCTCCAGCAGTTATATAAGTCATCCTTGCTACATTAGTGATTATAGTTACTGTTCCAGTTGTTGCTGTTACATTTATATCTTGTGTGTTGTTGCTAAAAGTAGCATCATTTAACTCATATGTTCCAGCCGTATCTATTTCTACTCCATAGGTGTTATTACTGTAACTACCACCATTAATAAATCCATCAAACAACACACCACCACTTCCTGTATGTCCTGTAATAATACAGTTTGTAAGTGTTGCTCCACCACTTATCTGCCCACACCCAGTAAATCTTACACCAGTAATTGTTTCGCCAATTTGAAAAGTAGGATTGTAGTTTGCAATAGTTGAACCCTCTAAACCTACAGTAGCAGTACCACCAGTTTTTAAGAAGTTACCTTTATCGCTCGTCAGCAGACTCGCTACACTACCTTTTGCATCAGTAAATTCCAATCCAAATACACTGCTATCTCCATCAACATTATATATAAAGTTTCCTATACCATCTGCTTGTGGTAGAAATCCTAGTGCTTGGTTTGATGAACCCATGTAACAAGAAAATCTTATAGTTTTTGATGCTACAAGCATTGTTGGTGTATATGCTTTTAGCCCCTCTGTAAAGCTCTGTCCGTTTAGTGTTTCTTCAACTGCTAAGAGCTTCTCTATATCAAGAAGAGGCACACCAAAACTTTCACCTCCACCTCTTACTGTCTGTAAGTCTAGTGTATATTGGTCGTACATATACATAGTATCTCTACTTGTGTCACTTGTAGTTTCTAACATAAACCCAATATATTTTATTGCATTGCTATTAAAGCTTTGTGTTTGGTACTTTGGAGTATCAGTAGAATTTAAATCAAATGTTCTAAACTCTGGTGAAGCATATTGGAACCCTGCTGCTGTCTTATTGTTTATAATCCATATCTTCCAGTTATTTGAGCTATCAATCGCACAAAAGTATGTCTTTGCTGCATTACCATTATAGTGTCTTGACCATATTGCCAGTGCTTCACTTGAATAGTCTATCGGTGTAACCCACGACTTAAATGAGCCTAAGTAGTTTGCTTTCCACCCAGCTTGATTACCTGTTGTACCTCTTGTTATTAAATTAGTGTCTCCCTCTGAATATGTATAGGCTCTATTAATCATATGATAAGGTGCTAATGTTGGGCTTGCTGTACCTACTGAGAATGTCTGAACCACTCCATCTTCTCTTCTTTCTGCATGAGATATTAGTTGATACCAATAACCCTCATTTGTGGTATTCATTATATCGTGGGCTTTCACAAAGTATACACCATCACTAATCCCTACTCCTGTACAGCCACTAATCTTTAGTGTTTCGTATGTATTTAGTTTTATGTCTGACTTGACATAGTTGGTTACAGCACTCTGATAACTTGTACCTGTACTGTATATTAAAGCACTTGCTGTACTCGTAGAACCAACTACAGTAGAATTATTTGCTTGTAGTCCTCCATTGTAGTCATATACCATCATGTATGCTCTACCACTTGCAGCCGTTTGGTATCTTCTAATCCAGCCTAGTTTACCTGTGCTTCCATCTCCAAAGGTTACAGTTTCCCCTATGACTCCATTATCTAGCCAGTCTGTACCACCGTTATCAATTCTGAATACCCATTGTGAAGTTGTAGCTATCATCTCTAAATTAGGCATTTGATTAACTCTTGCTATCCCAGTCTTTGGGTCTATTCCACTTGCGTATATTGCTTCCATCCAAGTATCATCACTTGTATTGTCAGCATCTATTTTTACTAATGAATTTGATGGTGTTATTTGTAGAGGTATTATCGCATTGGCTGGGTCATCTCTAAACAATACACCTATCGCTGCTGTTTGGTCACTTGGTACTGTATCTTCAAATGCTCCCATTGAGCCAACTCCACTTGATATACCTTGATACATTTTAACATCTGTTGCTAAATATAATCCTGCTCTACCATGAGAACCAGTTGTTATTGTATCAGCATCTGAGCTACCTACATACAATGCCAACTGGTCTTCTGATGTTGCTACTAAATCAGGATATGATACTTGTGTATTTGCACTATTTGTATAGTATGAAGTACCTGCATCTATAAATGGGTCTGTTGGATGTACTCCCCTGATTGCTGCTGTAAACATATACATGTATGTTCCTACTACAGGACAAGTCCATGTCGATACTTGTTCCCCATCAACTTCTGCAAACTTGTAGTACATCTTAGCTTCACACACATCCATTGTTGAACATCCATGAGGTACTGGCTTCCAGTCTGCTCCACCTATTCCACCTGCATCATCTATCTTCCATATATTTTCGTTGTCACTATGTGCTACTGCTGTTGTACCATCGTATGCTCTTTGAACATTAAATGTCCTATCACCAGCTCCACTTGTTATTAGTATCTTTTCATCACCTATTTGTAGTACATCACCATCTTGAAAGAACATATTTAAAGCACCAACTGTAAAACTTGTTGAAGTTATAGTTTCATTTGATGTTATGTGTGTAGCAAGATTAAATCCATCAAGCAGTTGAACTTCTGCATCTGTGTTAGCTCCCCATGCCATTACCAGTAAGTCTCCAGCTTTAACATTTAATAGTGGTGGTTCTTCTATAGTAAATCCTGAATCATCTATACTTGATGTGTGTTGAGTTTTATAGTCAATTATGTATGCCATTAGATACCCTCCGTGTAAGTAGATGTTACACTAGATATATTACCATCTAGGTAAGCCATTACTTTGTTTAGTGTGCCGCCATTTACTTCATCAGTAATGGAAACTGTACTTATATTACCGTTATTATACCCTATTACTTTAGAGAATAGCTTAGTCACCTTACTAGAATCCACATATATATCTACAGCAGTTATATTTAAAAAATCATTTATTTGTTGTTTCATTGTTAATTATTCCTTTAAGGTTGGGAGTTGATTTTGAGTGGAAAGTTTAAATTTTCGATTTGATAATTTACGATAATTTAATCCGTTAAATTTTCGATAATTTAATAATTTAGATAATTTAATATCTCTGAACGAGATATTAACATTTTTTTATATATTTGTCAAGTAGTCGATAATTTAATAATTTAATATATATAAGAGAGTACCCTTGATTTTGTCTATTTAATGGTTTAAGGTTAAATAGGAGATATCTACATTTTTATAAAACTTTAAGTAAATAGATTATATAATATTGAATATCAAATAAAGGTTTAGAAAATGAAAACATTAACAAGAGCAGAAGCAATCGAAGAAAAGTCAGGTTTTTTAGGAATAATTAAAGAAACTTATGCAGAGGCTTATGAAGATCTAGAAGAGTCGGCATTAACAAGCTTTTACATTTATAGTGACCAAGGTCAAGGCAGTTATTCAGAGATGACACCGCTTGAGTTTGATTGTCATAATGATATTGAACTAGAAGATTTTAACAATCTTGGAGCATCTGAACAAATGACTCTATTGTTTGGATATTAAAATGGAAAGATGTGCAAACACAGAAGCAATAGACAAATACATAAGAGAGCAAGATATAATACAAGATGCTATTGATGATTGTAAACAAGAGATAGCTGATGCTATACAGACAGACATAGAGCAAATTAAGTTGCAGTTCGACCAGATGGTCGAGTGGAATAATTTAGAAGATGAGATAGACTTCTTAGAGTTTATAGGAGATTTGATATGATAACACCAACCGAAGAGATGGAACAAGTAGCCTTAGTTAATTGGTTGAAATTAAACAACTACTTATTTCATGCAAACCCAAATGGTGGAAAAAGAAATGCGAAAGAAGCATTTAATCTAAAGAGAGGCGGAGTGGTGGCTGGAGTGTCAGACTTGACGATTTTTTTAAAGCATAAAATTTTATATTTAGAACTAAAACGACAAAAAGTAAAACTAAAGAGTGGTAAAATGAGTGCATCAAATAGCAAGACAAGTTCTGAACAATTAGATTTTATATGTACTGTCAAGAAATATGACTATGCCCTTTCAACTATTGCTTTTGGATATGCTGATGCAATTGAACAGATTAAGGAATTGGATAAATGAGCATAGAGGACTTCAAGAGATGCAAAGCAACAACTTGCATCCGCAAAGAGAATTGTAGACACTACACGATAACACTTAGTCCTCTTGAGAACATAGTGCTAAACATGAAGTTTATACGAGAAGAAAAGTGTGTAAGGAATCATTATAGTGAGTTTGTTGCGACACTTAGATAGATAAGCACCTTTATAATATATAAACTAAAGTGTATAATTCAGATAAAAAAAAGGCTTAGATATGTCATTAGTTATAGATGCTACAATTGGTGGTGTTGGCTCAAATTCTTATGTGACTTTAACAGAAGCAAATACTTATTTTGATGGTAGAATGTACTCAGAAGCTTGGACTTCTTTGACTGATGACATTAAACGAAATCAGGCTTTAGTGATGGCTACAAAGAGAATCAACACTGAGAAGTTTTATGGCACTCGTGAGTCAAATACTCAAGCACTTCCTTTTCCTCGCTTATCACTTGGCTATTTAGATGGTATATTCTTAGACTCTACTATCCCAACAATATTAAAAGAAGCCCAATACGAATTAGCACTACATATATTATCGGTTGATATGTCACAGCAAGGTTCTAATGTTGATACAATCGAAAAGATTAAACTCGGTACTCTTGATATTAAATATGCTCTTGATAGTTCTGATAATATAAATAAGTCATTCAATACTATGCCAGAGAGTGTAACTTCATTAATTGGCGATTTAGTTAGCAATGGATCATCTTCTGCATTTTTTGATATAGGTCGATAAGATGATTTTAACTACTGAAAAACTAAACAGACTAAGATTAATTGTTCTTAACACTATAGGTGATGTTGGAAGTGATATAGTAGTGGTTAATACTGTCGATACATACATAGGAGGAAGTCTTGTATCAACACCAACAAATACACCGTATAAAGCAGATATAGGGCTTTATGAAAGTAATGAAGTTTCTAGTCTAATTTTGGCTACAGATATTAAATTAATGATTCCCAATAATTTGATGATAAATATAGATGCAAATAGTACAATTACTATAGATAGTGTAAGTCATCAAGTGGTGAGAGTTATTCCTGAGATAAAAAAGAATGTTACCCTGTACTACATGGTTCAGGCTCGAAGATAATGGCTGCTCGACTTGTAGAGTGTGGAAGCTTAAAGATGATTATAGACAGAAGTGCTGGTGCTGAAAAATCACAAAGACTTATTAATTCTTTATTTGCTGAAAAGAGAAATAATCCATCCATTACAACTAGCGAATTAAATTACATAGCTATAGGATTTAAAGAGGCCAATCGTGGTTAGTAATATAAATGAGTTCTTGAGAGAAACCAACCAAGAGATAGAGAAGCTACAGAAAAAGCAAGTATCAGAAGCTAAGAAAATAGTGCTTTTGGCTTATAGTGAGATAACAGAACTATCACCTGCTGACACTGGATTATTTAGACATAACAATATATTAACAGTTAATCGCTCAACAAATGAAACTAACGATATGGCACTTAAAAATGTTGGTGCAAATATCAGCGAGACAATGCCAACTATTAGCGGTTTAAAATTCAAGCACAATGATGAAATTTATATCCAAAATAATCTAAGTTATGCTGATGCTCTTGAGGCTGGACACTCAAAACAAGCCCCCGGAATTTCTGCAATATACGGAAAAACAGAAGATAAAATAGGGCAATTAATAAAAGGGACAACTATAATATGAGCCTAAAAACAATCAAAGACACACTAGAAGCATATCTAGTAGCTAATATAACCGATGTAGTGATAAAGAGGTTTAATACTACTTACTACACTTTAAATGGCGCGAGTGTACCCGTGTCGACTTCATTTATTGAAGCTAAACTATTGCCACTTACTCAAGATAGATACTTAATGTCAAGTGCAAAGCCTATAGATTATAGAGCATTTTTTCAAATAGATATTTATGATGAACTTGGTGATGGGATGGGTGCGACTCAAACTATTATAGAAAGATTAGATGTTTTGTTTCGTGAACATATTGAAGGCAATATAGTTTGTGAAAAAACTAATACCCTCAATAGCTTTGCAAGTGGTAATAATATGATTACACCTTATAGAGTTACTGTTTCTTTAATGGAAGGGTAAACACCTTTAACAAAATAAATATTTAATATATAATACTCATAAATAAAATTAAGGAATTACTATGTCACAAGCTCAGGGCTCGTCGGTATCGTTTAGAATGGGATTAGAAACAAGTTTTGGGGTCACTGGTGCTACTAGCTATGAAGTCCCTTTTGCTCCTACATTAGATATTAAAGAGACTCAAGCTCTTAATGATAGTTCAATTATTCGTGGTACTCGTAACATGGATAGAAGTTTTTTAGGATTTAAGGCGGTTGATGGTTCATTTTCTGTACCTCTTGATACTAAATCTACTCCTAAATGGCTGGAGGGATTCTTCGGTGCTCCTACTACTGCTGGTGCTGGTCCGTATATTCATACATTTAAGGTTAATGACACCAGTATTCCATCTATCTTTACAGAGATTGCTCACAAAGACTTAGGTGAATTTCACTTAGCTAATGGTATTAAAATGAACTCTTTTGATATTTCTTTCGGTGGTGACGGTGAGTTACTTCTTAATATAAATGCTATGGGTCAAAAAGTTACTCGTTCCGCAACTGAGATTTTATCTCCAACCGATTTAACTAATAACTTTAACTTTGAGCAATTTCAAGCTGTTGTTACTGGTGCTGTTAATGTTAAAGATATGTCGCTTTCATATACTAACAATCTTGATGGCGGTCAGTATGTGATTGGTGATGGCGGTATTCGTGGAGAAATTCCACTCGGAATGGTTGGTGTTTCTGGGAGTTTTACTGCTTTATATGAAAATGATACACTATTGGCGGCTGCTCGTGATAATGTAGACCAAACTTTAAATATTACACTTACGAACGGTTCTGGTGGTATCGCTTTCGATATGGAGGAAGTAGTATTAGAACCTACTGGGGTCACTGTTGATAGTCCACAAGGATTAACTCAAACATTTAATTATACAGCTTTTTGGAGAGCCGGAGCATCTAGCTCTGCTCTAGTAATAACTCTTACAAATGATGCTGCTACTGTATAAGTAGTTAGCACGTAGGGCATATAAACTTGTTGTTTCTAATATGCCCTTTCAAATTATGAAACATCCAACCCAGAGCAAAATTACAAAAGAGAGAAACAACAATGAAATTTAATCTTGCAAGTTTAAATAACGAAACGAAAACAATCACAAATGCTGATGAAGCATTTATAGGAACTGCTCTAGCAGAACAACCTTTTCGAGTAGAGGTAAGCAGAATGTCAAGAGCTAATAAAATTGATACTATGTCAAAAGCTGTTCTTCCTGATGGTACTATTTCAAATGGTGAATATTCAAAAGCATTATTTATAGCTTCTGTATCTGATGTTAATGGATTTGAAGATGAAAATGGAACACCACTAGGTTTAGAAGATGATGTAGTGTCCCTAATTTGGGAATACTCGCCTGATGCTTTAGTAGAAGAAATTAAGGCTGCCATTCAAAACTTTAATGCTATTGAGGAAAAAAAAGTAGAGACACAAGAGCAAGGCTCAGTAGTTTTGCCACTTGGTCAATAAAAAACTCTAGCTCGTGTCAATCGTGTCGGGAATTTAATCCCGATACACCATGTAGATTAACAACCCTCCCTAAAAGAAATTCACACTATTACAACTTAACCGACAAAGGTTTTGAATGTAAATACCTAATGCCAGAGATTAATCCTATCGACCATAATATTGTTGAAATATATAATCTATGTAGCAACGCTAGAGATGGAATGTCAGGAGCTTTGCAGTACGGTGTTGTTATGGACGTAGCAAAAAGTAGAGGGATGAGTGACTTTGAAGATTTACTGTATTATACTAATTGTATGGAAAAGCTAATCAATGAGAAAAGGGCAAGTGCTAAAAAATAGCACTTACTAAAAAGGCTAGAATAAAAGAATTAGTCTGTCCATGTCGGACTGTTCTAATTATATGTTTTCATCACTTAAAAATAACTTTATCTACAATTCCTACGAAGAAATCATCACATACTCTAAAAACATAAACACCTATATAAAATAACTTTTTTAGTGTAATATATCTTAATAAAATAAACTATTAGGGTGTATTATGGCTTTACAATTAAAATTCAGAGTTGATGACAAGGCTACACCGGAGATAAAGAAGTTACAAGGTCAATTAAACAAATTAAAAGTATCAACTAATGTAGCATCGGTTGGCATGAGGAATATGTCAAAAGAATTAGCTTATGCTGCAGCTGGTTTTGTGACATTAAGTACAGCTTATGATTTAGTTGCAAAAAGAGGATTTGCATACAATAAACTAATAGAGGAGCAAGTGGCTGGGCTAACAGCATTGACAGTAGCTACTTCTACTAATGTAGACTCTATGGGCAAGCACTTAACACTACAAGAGAAATATAATCTAGCTGGAAAGGAATCACTTAAAACATTTTCAGCACTTGAAGCAATAAATGCACAAACCCCTCATACACTAGGTCAAACATCTAAAATTTATAAATCTATGTACCCATCTATGAAAGCAGTTGGAGCCACAACTAAAGAAATGGTTGAACTTACTAGGAGTTTATCCATTGCAAGTGGTGCGGCTGGTATAGAATTTAACTCATTATTAGCTGGTGTTGATGGATTAGCAACTGGTACAGTTTTAGCGAATAGTGACTTAGGTAGATTTTTAAGCTCTATGGGAATTACAAATAAAGTTCTAAAAGAAAGTTCAAACGTTACAGCACTATTAACTAAACGATTTGGAGAATTCCAAGCTGTAGACACTATGGCTGTATCTGTATCTAATTTAACTAATCAATGGGACAAGTTGGCTGGTGCATTAACTGAGGATATTTTCGGAGCATCAAAAGGATTTATAAAAGACTTTACTGATGAAGTAGAATATCTTGGCGGTCAGTGGAAAGCTCTACTTTTACAGTTTAGAGATACAAAAGACATAACTAAGATAGGTGACATCAATATTAGACTTGCTACATTAAGCAGAGAGTTGTCAGAAGCTTATGAAAGTGAAGGTGCATCATGGACAAGTTTAGGTAAAAAATTCTGGACGAATGAAGATAAAAAAAAGCATGAAGAGAATATAGCATCAATAAAAGCTGAAATAAAATTAATGGAAGAAAAGAAGAAGGCTCTTGCTGATACTTCCGGTGGTGGACTTGTTGGTAAAAAAGACAAAGACAAGCCTGTTTCTATCCCTGACTACACAAACTACGATTCTCACGTTGTCGCTCATAATGCTTATTTGCTAGAAGAAGCAAATAAGCTAGAGGAACAGAAGAAAGCTCTCCAGCAAGAAGCAACAGACTCAATGAAGTCGAATCAAGACTTAGCTATTGAAAACTTTATGAGACTAAAAGAAGCGATAGACGACACTTGGAGTACTGATAAAATTGAGAAGTTTTATAAGGTTCAAGGTGATTTAATTAATGATGCTGGAAAAGACAACAAAAAAGTAGCGAAAGACAACTATACTGGGATTCAGACCGGAATGAGTGCAGCCGCAGACTTGACTCAGTCATTAGTTGGTGCATACGAAGCCGGCAGTTCAGGTGCTAAACAAATGCAAGATGTTACTACCGCAATTAGAGTAGCCGACCAAGTTGCACGAGTTGCTGACTTGATGATGGTTGCAACTTCTGAAACAACGAAGCAGGGGATCTATGGACAAACAGCTTTAGCCGCTGCATTGACTTTACCTCCCCCTTCAAATATACCAGCATTTTTAACAGTTGGAGCAATGTTGGCTTCAATTGGAGTTAGTGTTGCTGGATTCGGTGGCGGTGGCGGTGGAAGTTCAAGTAAATCAGCACCAGACTATTCATCTCAAATAGACTCTGCAGACTTCCAAAGTGGTACTAATTTAGAAATGGCTAATTATGGCGGAAACTTTGATGCTTTTATAGAAGGGCTTGATAGTGCGGCTGAAAAATTAGAAGCCTTTGGAAATGTTGGTTCTAGTATTAGTGAGACTCTTGAAGCTTATACGGAATCAATAACTGCTATTAATGATGAACAAGCTAGACTATATGCAAATGTGGCTAAGAGCAAAGAAGAGGGGACTTATCGTTGGGAAGCCGGAGTGGAAGCTTGGTTTAATGAGGTGAACAACAGGGGTATACTAGCTGATTTACAATCAAACAGAACAGATTTGTTGTTAGAAACTCTAGCCGATTCACTAGATTTTGAACTTATGACATTAGAAGGCTTGAAGAACATAAATACAAGTGTTGGGGATTTAGGCTCTTTTGATACCGAAGCCTATACGGATGTGCTAAATGAAATAAATGAGTTAGCACTACTTAAAAAGCAAGGTAATTTAGATACAGCTGGAATTGAAAGACTAGCTTCATTGATGGAAGTTGGTGGAATTTGGCAAGTTGGACAAGATTATGCCGATGCACTAGAACTTATCAATGATGCACTTGAAACTTCAACTGATAATATAAAAACTTGGACAGATAGCTTTAAGACAGATGATGAATTGGCTAATGATTTGGCTAGTGAAGCTGGATTTACACTAGCTACAACTCTAGATGAATTATCTTCTATATTTAATATGCTATCGACTGATGCAGAAGGGCTTAGCGACATTGAACTTGATGCACTTATGGCTAATAAAGAAATGCTTACATCTACTATTGATAGCTTTTCTGATAATATGCAATCAATGGCGGAAAGTATAGACTCTACTATTAGAAGCATTAAAAATTCAACCATGACAACAGATGAGCTAACAAATGATGAGATAAAAAGGATAAACCTGACACAGAGTGCTTTTGAGAGTTCTTTAGCTTCTGGAGATAGTGATAAGGCTCGTGAGTTGCTAGGAGAAATAACTTCATTAAGTGCGAGTGTCTCAAATGCTTCTTTTGGCGATACATCTTCTATAAACAAGAACCTTATCAGCAATTTAGAAGCGAATAAGGCTATGATAGATTTTAAAGATGAAGTGCTTATGGTTAGAATAGTCGCAAGTGATTTAGACCATGCTACTACGACCTCTACTCTAACACCAACTGTGACAGTTGCAAACCCTACAAGTAATGATGATAGACTTGCTACTCTAGAAGCTATAATGATTGAAGTTCTAAAGACAAACAATAATGTCTATGACACCTTACTTAGAATACAAAATGATGGGCTTAAAGCATTATAATTATATCATAAACACCTTTGAATATTTATTTTTATATTGTAGTATTTATAATAAATATTATAGAGAAAAAAAGGATTTATCATAAATCTAACACCACTTAAAGACATAGACTACTTAGCTACTAACCTAGCAGATGATACTACTCCCATATGGAATATAGATAGCGACTATGCAATAGATACTATAAGACAATTAAACAATAAGTTATATAAAGCATTAGGTATTATATACCCGTTAGTTACTTATATCTATGACAATACAGACCCTTTGAGTCCTCACTATACAACTATTGCTAATACGGGTGTTGAAGTCTCCGATAATACTTCAGTTTCAGTAGTTAATGCGGTCACTACTGTTTATGTAACTGATAATAATAGTTATTACATAGCTAAAGTAACTGATGATATAAACTTTACTACAGAAGATTTAACAACACCTTCTAACTTCACTCTAATAGGTGTAGGCGATACGGTTAGTGAATTAAGATATCATAGATATAATCCGATAGAAACACCTCTTAAATGGGAGGATTTAGGCTATGTTAATAAATACAAATGTCTCGACCAGTCTTTAAGTTCACAGACAGTAAGTGATAGTGCTATAGATGGTGGTGATATTACTATGTCATTTATTACTGCGAGGGTAGATGAGGTTTATTTTATTAACTTAGTGGCAAGTGAGATAACTATAACAGTAAATACCACCGGCTCTACGCCTATAGAATTACATAATCAAACCATACCATTGATAAGCAAAAATGGTGGTACTTTTTATAATTATTTCTTTAATGATTTTATATATAAATCTAAGTTAAATACTCCTATTCCTATAAGTCTAGGTGTGACTATTGATATAACAATAAAGCCTATTAGTGGTATTGCTAAAGTTGGGTTGGTTGGAATTGGTAAAACCAACTACACTGGGGCTACTTTATATGGTGCTGGTTTGGGTATGATAGACTTTTCTAAGAAGCAAATTGGTTCAACTGGTGAGACTTATTTACAGCAAGGTAATTATAAAGCTACAAATAGTCTAACAGTCGATATACCTGCGGGTCTTACAGATTTAGTATATGATTTACTTGTCAAATACCGTGGCATTCCGGTTATGTTTGAAACAGATGGATATGATAGTCTAATTTTATTCGGCATATATAACAAATTTAACATTCTAATAGCTACACCGACTATCTCTAAAATGACTATAGATTTAGAATCACTAATATAAATCTATAAACACCTTTATAAAAATTGGATTTGTAAGTATAATACAAACAAAAAAGGAAAGATATGGCTATTGTAGATTTAACTATTTATACTGGTGATGTACCATTGATTGGACAGTCTCAGCTGACATTTGATACAAATACTGGCGATATTCTAACTTACTTAAATAGCTTTGGGGCAGACTTAAACCTTAGAATAGGTGAGATTAATGCAGACATAGGTGTAGTTGCTTCTAATGAACCTGGTTTAACAGCAATATCTAACGACATACTTGGTGCCAATACCATAGGAACGGTTGCTGCTGCTATTGATGGTGGTGCTGGTATAGGTGGTGGACAGTTCGTAGGAGCTGGTCTAGCTAAAGGTATTCAGTTTATGGCACATTCATCAGTAGCTAATGAATCTATGACTATTGTTACTGGAACTAATGGTTTTAGCATAGATAGTTTTGAATTATTAAATGGAGCATCACTTACAATAGAAGATGGTGCTACTTACAAGGTGTTATAATGGCAAGTAATATTAAACTAAAAAATATAAATGAAAGATATAAAGTCTCTTCTACTGGAGACATCAAAAGGGAGGCAGCATAATGGCTAGTCAAATTAAGCTCAAGAATCAGAATGGTAAAACATTATCAATAACAAACAATGATGGTAGTAACTCAAACTTAGATGTCTCTTACTACTCAACAGTAGCAGACCTTACAGCAGCTACAGCAGTAGATGGTAGTTTAGCTATACTAACTGATATTGATAGAGGTGGTAACTTCATATACGACTCTACAGCTACAGATAATGGTGGTACTATATTTGGCAAGTGGGTAAGACAATATAGTGGAAGTGTAAATGTTAAGTGGTTTGGGTCATTAGAGAATTACACATTCTTTGGAGATGGAAACACTACAACAAACTCATCAGACTCAGTAGTAACAGTAAACAGAGATGTTGATGATACAATAGCAGGTAATGGGCATTGTTTTAGTGATAGCTCAGATGTAACAAGAGGAGGTAATATATCTTATGCCTCTTTTGATGCAAGGGCTACTGTTGCTGGAGTAAGTGGGTACGGACATTTTGCACCATTCCAAAATGGAATGAAGTATTCTACAAGTGGGTTGATTGGAACTGCCTATGGTTATGTAGATGTTCCACTAATAGACAGCGGTACAATAAGTGTAAGAAGAGGATTAAGTGTCCATGATGTTGCAGTCAGTGGTAGTGGTGCAGTTGTAAACAACTATGGGCTATATATAGAAGAACTAACATCAGGGACAAGTTCTGATTGGGCAGTAGTTACAAAAGGTGCAACAAAGTCATTGTTTGAGGGTTTTGTAGTAAATCAAGGTGGTTTAGGGAGCGGTACTGTTGCAGGTAATTGGATTATACAAAAAACAGTTACTGATGGGATGAGGGTTGAAGCAGGAACAGGCTCTGACTATGACTTTTCAATATTAAATAATGGTCGCACAGCATATATTGCATCAGTAGCCACTGGTACAGACGACTTTAAATTTTGGGGTGACACTAGAACTGAGGGCAGCATAATTGTTAATGGTACTGCTAATCTTAATGGTAGTATAGTTAATCCGAAAATAAATACTACTATTGGTGGTGGATGGGCTATTGCTGGTACAACTACATCAGGGCTAAGAATATCAGCAGGTGCAGGGACATCTACTGACTTTGCTATATTAACTCAAGATAACTCTCAATTTATTGCGACAACACCAACTGCAACTAACGACATGAAACTATGGGGCAAGGTGGGCTTTAATGCAACTAATCCTATTGCTAAACCTACTGTAAGTGGTAGTAGAGGTGGTAATGCTGCTTTAGCTTCACTTATTACAGCATTGGCAAGCTATGGTTTAGTTACAGATAATACAACAGCATAAAGGAAAACTAAATGGCAAGCAATATAAAACTAAAAAACAACCTAGGTACAGAGTTCACAATAACTCATACAGATGGCTCAGGGGCTACAAGCCTCACGAGTGAACAATTAGCTAATACAAGTTATACAGTGGCTACAGTGGCAGCTATGGAAGCTATAGTAACTACTACTGGACAAGCTTGTATAGTTACTGATTTAGATAGAGGAGGATTGTTTGTATATGATTCTACTCTAGTGGCTAGTGA
>Ga0233440_1000539_pt1 | contig 43354 bp, 53 predicted proteins | sample SI_123_September_5_FD_182791 | JGI IMG/M metagenome (GOLD analysis project Ga0233440, IMG submission 182791) | Seawater microbial communities from Saanich Inlet, British Columbia, Canada - SI_123_September2016_120_MG | ecosystem: Environmental > Aquatic > Marine > Inlet | place: Canada: British... | reverse complement strand
TCGAATCAAGATAGTTATGTTCTTTTTCTTAAAGAGTAACAATTTTAGATTTTAAATGATTTTACTTTTTGAAAAAAACGAAACAATTTAGATTCCCATTCAAGATACCTCTACACTTTTTACAATCCCTATACACAACCCTCATCAATATCAAACTCAATCAACGTAACATAATCCAAACCAAGACTAACATCTGTCCTATTTGTGGTACTATTATCACTAAATGTAATAGGGTTGTTACCAACAACTAATGTACTACTTAAGTTGAAACCCCCTTGTACTTCGATAGGAACAACTTCTACACCATAACTACCAACAACATTAACATAATCCCAACCATCATCATAATGTGTGGTTAAATCAACATTTTTCAAAATAGAGTTACCTGAATCATATGGCATATAACTAGGAGATAAAAAATCATATTCTATATTACTATTAAAGAGAACATTATTAAAATTATTAACAACATCATCCCCTATTGTATAATCACTTTGTATAATAGAAGCAAGACCAACACTTGTACTTACATCTTCCATTGTTGTTTCTTTCCCTGATGTATAAACTTGTGTAAATTCCATATCTTGTACAATACTATAGTTTGTTGTTGTTATAGTATAGTTAGCACTTAATGTTATTCCTCTAAATCCATCATCAAAGTATAATATCTCATTAAGTGTATGATTCTCATTAGAATTTATAGTTGTAGTTATAACATCTAATATATCTCTATTTAAAAAAGTTTGTAGATTATCATTACCCGCATTCACAAAATCCATTGATGATGTATCATATCTATCAGTTAAACTCCAATCAACATTAAAAACTCTATTTATGTTATTAGTACTAGTATCATTAAAACTAACTATACTATCTCTATTAGGAACAACACCAGTATAATTTGAAGATTGGATTGGATTTGTGTATGGTTGTGATACTATTTGTTTTGTCAAAGACACGCTTCTATCGAAGAACCCATCATTGTAATTGATGTTAAGCCATACGTCATTATTACCTGAACTCTTAAAATTATTAATCACATTGTTTTCATAAGCTTCATTATGAAACATATCTACATATGTTAAATCGGTAGTACCGTATGTAGTACCACCTATTGTTAATACATTATAGTTATAATTATTATAAGGGTTGTCAATCTCCCAATCAACATCATATATCCTAGTACTTGGTGGGGACACGATTGTACCATCTTCGCGATGTATAGTACTTAGATTTGTGTACTCAATATTATCGTCCCTTCCTTCTGCATACGAGTTATCTCCATCTCTTGATGTCCATTTGAATTCTGTATTGATTGTATACGCTGTCCCAGTAAATGCAATATTAGCATAAGAAATGTCGCTATTAAACCCATTGTAATATAATATTGCATTTTCCGCATCAGCTGTACCGTCCTTTCTTAAAAATATTTTAGGTGTTTTGTTATAATCTATATAGTTAAAGGTTTCATCATCATTTATTATAGTACCATTGGTATAAGAAGTGTACTTATCTTTTGTTATGTCCCAATTGCTATTAGTTATGATTGATAGAGTATTTTGTGGTGTTATACTTATATCTGTATAAAAAGTAATTTCGTCAGAATCATCTTGTATTACACCGTTTGTACCATCATATGATGTATAATGAACACTATGTATTGGGGTATATTTTTGTGAACTAATTTGTTTAGTTTTTTGTACTATTGCGTTTTTGTACCCGTCCCAATAAGTGATGTCTTGTTGTACTATTACTTTAGCCATTATAAGTTCTGTTGTTATTTTTTAGTTCTATCATCATACAAACTCACTTTTATATATATTTATGTTTAAACTAACTATAAGGAATAAAATATTACAATACAAATAAAAGGAATAATTAAATGGATATGAATTATATAACAGAAGAAGTACTAACTAAATTAGATGCTTGCGAAGACGGCAAAGCTTGGTGGTTAAGAAATGAATTAAGTGGTTACCCAGTATCGAGATTAAGAGAAATTAAAGGCGATTATAAAGAATACATTGTTTGGTTAAAAGATAAGTTCTATAATTGTACGTATGATTCTTATGGTAATCGATTGACTTATAAAGATCCTGATGGTTATGAATGGACTAAAACTTATGATTCTTATGGTAATTTAACAAGTGATGATGATAACATCTACGAGTACAATAGAGAGAATGGTCTTATTTTGTTTAAAAATGGCGAAGATATTTTAAGTATACCAAAGTTTAAATAAGATGATAGTACAAGAAAGATTTATTATACCTAAAGATATTAGAACATCTTTAGACAATATTTACAAAAATAGAAAAGAATTTAGAGACTTTTACCAAAATGAGTACTTTGATGCCGGTTTGTTGATAGATGGTATATCACAATCTAGTATGGATTACTTATCTAAAAAACTAAATATAAAAAATATTGGGTTATCATGGGTTATTTTTAAAAATATAGAAGAGCATGTAGATGGCTTGTCTGATACAGGAGATATCACTAACTGTATCATTCACAAAACAAACAACAAGGAAAAGTTTTATATTGGAAACGAATCCATACTGTTAAAAAAAGGTCAATTAATCACTTTCAATATGACTAAAAAACATGGAACTCAAAACATTGGTTCTTCACGATGTTTCCCTTCTATGTGTTTGTTTGTAGATGAAATTATAAAATAATCATCTTTAGTCCCTATGTAAAAACCTAATATAGAAGCTAGGAGCATTGACAAAAGTGTCAGCTCCACTTGTATAACTAAAATACTCGTTATCATCGCCTACTCCATCATTTAATAATTTAGTCACATCGTACGTTGTAGAAACCCACTCTGTAGTGGAGTTATAATCTTGAGATGCATTATCACTACTAAGATTGTTTATAGTTAATAAATCATCATCACCTAAACTCTCTGCTACACCTAATACTAAGTAATTTTTTGCTGTACTCCAATCAAAATCGGGATTTATAGAATATACATCACAAAAAAGTGTTTTGTCTAAGTTTACTACTTGCTGGTCAAATCCATCATGCCAATTCAATTGCAAACTAATAGTTTTATCGCCTTGTGTATTAAATAGCTTAGAAGGTTGATAACCTTGTACTTGTGTGGTATAAACATCTGTGTTATCACTTAGATTTTGATTAGTATCTTCTATTGACCAATCCCAATTAGCTTGCAATTGAGTAAAATCATCGCCAAAATTGGGAGTGCTAGTATTTGTAAACACAGACAAATCATCATTACCTATTATTACTTTTTTGTCTGTGTTTAATTGTTTAGTACCAATCCAAGTAAAGTCTATGTTCGGTTGGTTGTACTTAATCCTAACTGTATTAGTAGTTTCGCAGTAATATCCCAAGTAGTTAAAAACGCGTGTGTACATATTATAATCACCGCTAGTGATATAGCTATAAGTATAATCATTGGTACCTATAAGAGTACTACTAGATTCTCCAACATTGTATAAAGTATTTTCAATTTGTCTTCCTAAGTATAAGTCTTGTGAGTATTTAGTAATGTCTTGGTATAAGTCATTTCTATTAACATCACCTATATTATATATGAATGCACCTACTTCTACGGTAGATGAGTTTTCTATGGTAAAATTGTGACCAGTTAATGTAACATTAGGATATATATGAGAACACGTAGGTGGTTTAACATCAGGCAAAACTATTTTCTCAACCCATGAACTAGCACTAACATCTACCGTGTGTATGAAGTTCACACATTTGGTTATTTCCCCACTAGTTAATGTGCTTTTATCATCGGTATTTGTGTCACCTCCGTCAATAGAGTACCAAGCACTAATAAGAACTATATCGCCCGTATCAATCTTACCTTCGCTTGTTAAGAAACTACCATCCCCTAAATTCAAAGTTGACACGCCATTTGGTAATGATTTTCTTATTTGTGTATCCCATACACTTGATGACGATGAATCATTCACTTTTAAGAAGTAACCGTGCATTTTAACATTAGCAATTCTAGTAACACCATCATTTTCTTGATTGATTTCTAGCTGTATTTGATAATTTATTGCGATGATGTACTCCTTTTATATCTATTTATATCGGTATAAATCTTATAAAGTAAGGTTATTTTAAGCTTTATATGGTAAGATAAATGGTACAACAATGCAAGCACACTTAACCATATAGTTAGAGCGTATCGAACTGAATTAAATTCATACTTAACCATTCTTAAAGATGACCAAAGAGATATTGATAACTATAACAATCCATTAGACAAAAAAAAAGGAAATAAATGAAATTTAAAGAAGTAGAAGACAAAACAAAATTACAAAATGATTTTGATAGTTTAAGACCACCAGAACTAGCGGTTATTTATGGTATTAATATTAGAACCGTAGGTAAATGGAGACTTAGACTAAAGAAAATGTTAGAAGAAACTAACAAAGAGACTAAGAAAGAAATCAAAGACACAAAACCAAGTACGCACAAACCAAAAGATTATTCTGTAACTTCGGAAGACAATAAAGAAATCCATAAACTAAAATGTGAAATCAAAGAACTTAAAAAAAGTATTAAGGTAGCACAAGAAGAAGTTGTTCTTAGCGATGGTATTAAATCTTTGATTACCGGTATTAAAACAAAAGGATTGGACACAAAAGCCCCTAAGTGGATAGAAAAGAACAATAAAAGTGCAGAAATGATTCCGTGTATACAACTTACTGACATTCACTATGGGGAAACACAGAGGAAAGAAGAAGTTAATAACTCCAATGAGTACAACAAAGAGATTTGTGAACGTAGGGTAAACCAAGTGGTAGATGACTTTATTGGTATTTGTAAAAATAACCTAAGTAACTATACTTACCCCGGTGTCGTTTGTGTACTATCGGGTGACAACCTTACGGGACAGATACATGATTTAGCAGAAACTAATGACCAAACACCAATAGAACAGGTAATTGGAATTACTAATATATTAATTGGGCAGATTAGAAAGTTAAATAAAGAATTCACCAAAGTATTCTGTCCATTTGTCACGGGTAATCATGGTAGAATGTCTAAATTTAGGACTAAAACCAAGGGGAGAGTTAATGACTCATTGGAAACATTAGTGTTTCATTTTGTTTCTATGGCTTTTGACGACAATGATGATGTTACATTTATGAATTCAGAAAGTGATGAGCTATATTTTAGTATTAATGGTAGAAGATTTATACTTATGCACGGTGACAACTTCAAAGGCGGAAGCGGTATTGGGGGAGTAGTAGTACCTATTAAAAGAGGAAGAGCTAAGAAGTTAGAGAGTGCTAACAACATTGGTAAAGCGTTTGATACTATGATTATTGGTCACTTTCACCAACATCATATTGAGGATGGATTGATTATTGGTAACTCTGTAAAAGGATATGATTCATTTTGTCAGATGTTGGGAATTCCATATTCACCACCAGGTTGCACAAGCTTTTTTATAAATACACATGGTGAAATTGTATTCGGTACAAACTTAATTTGTAGAGATGGTAAGACACCAACTAAAAGAGAACAAAGCATAGAGATTTTTTAATCTCTATGATGAAAGGAAAATTATGAGACGTTATACACAAGAAGATATAAACCAAGCAATAAAATGTTTAGACAAAAACGGTTTATTTTTTGGTAAGTATGGAAAAATGTACAATTTGAGCTCACAAGAAGTGCACAATATAATTAATATGATATCACATCCTCCAACTTGTGATTACTGTACGGATGTGTGTGTTTATATAAACTACAACAAAGGTTATAAAAAAAATTGTAACAAAAAAGAATGTAGCAACAAAACAAGAAAGAAAACAAATTTAGAAAAATATGGTTGTGAATCACACACACAAACAGATGAATTCAAATTAAAAATCAAGAAAACAAATTTAGAAAAATATGGTTGTGAATGTAATCTTTCTTGTCCATCACAACAAGAAAAAATCAAAAAAACAAATTTAGAAAAATATGGTTGTGAATACCCTATACAAAACAAAAAAATACAAAATAAATCAAAAAAGACAAAGTTAGAAAAATACGGCGATGACACATATAACAACAATATTAAATCAAAAAAGACAAAGTTAGAAAAATATGGTTGTGAAAATTATGTAAATAAAGAAAAAGCAAAAAATACTTGCTATGAACGATACGGTGTAGACAATATTACATATAAAAATTATAAAAACTTTGGTGATTTGAATAAATCTTTTGTTGAAACTAATTTTATGATAAATGGTACAATCGATACTTATAAATTTTGTGAATATTACAATTGTACCAGAACTACTGCATTGGTCACGATTAGAAGGATGGGTATAGTATACAAAGAAAATATAAAATCAAAAAATGAAAACATTATAAATGAAGAAGTGAATGGTGTATTAAACGATAGACAATTTATAAAACCATTGGAAATAGATATATTATCTCATGATTACAAATTTGGTATAGAGTACAATGGTTTGATGTTTCATAGTTATGGTAACTCTGATTATTCTATGTTCAACAATCATGATAAAGAGAATAAGAATAGACACTTGGTTAAAACAAATCTAGTAGAAGAAAAAGGTTATCAGTTATTCCATATATTTGAAAATGAGTGGTTGTGTCCTATTAAACAACAAATTTGGAAAAGTGTACTTAATTCTAAAATGAATAAGACAACTAGAATCTATGGTAGAAAAACAACTATTAAAGAAGTAGATAACAAAACAAAGAAAAAGTTCCTTGATAATAATCATTTACAGGGTTTTTGTAATTCTAGTAAAGATTATGGTCTCTATTATAATGATGATGAGTTAGTATCTCTTATGACCTTCGGTAAGACTAGATTTTCTAAAGAATACCAATGGGAACTTATAAGATTTTGTAACAAGATTAATACAACTGTTGTAGGAGGTGCTAGTAAGCTATTAAAGCACTTTGAAAGAGCTAACCAACCTAAGTCATTGGTTAGCTATGCTAACCGTAGATGGAGCGAAGGTGGTCTTTATAAGGCTATTGGTTTTGAACACACACATAACTCAACACCAAACTACTTTTATTTTAAAGAGAACACCATGTTATTAGAGAGTAGAAATAAATATCAAAAACATAAGTTATCTAAAGTATTAGAAGATTTTAATCCCAATGATACAGAAGTACAAAATATGTTCGGTAATGGATATAGAAGAATATGGGATTCAGGTAATAAAGTATATTTTAAGGAATATTAAGATACAATAGAGAAAAGGAATTAAATGAAAGTATATTTATTATTAGCTTATACTTTTTATTGTAGAATACATATAATTAAATTTGACCTCTATAACATTTGATTGTACAAATTTTCGAGGGCTAATGGAAGAAGTCTATTAAATTAATCATTAGCTAAAATATGTGACATACAAAAGAAATATATTAAGGAGATACATGGCACAATCAATAGAACCAAATGTTGCAGATTTAGCTAATAGTTGGCTTAAGTCACATAAATTGGAATATAAGCTAGAACAAGAATCTTTAAACAGTGAAATAGACAAAGCACTTTCTGATTATTTTACTAAAAGTGGTGGTAAAGGTGGTAATAGACCTGATACAAAACTACTATTACAAGATAAAAATTTAGATTTTTTTCCAATACTGATTGAATACAAAGGACTCAAAGGTAAATTAGAAAAATTTAACTCTAATGGTCAAGTTGAAAATCAAACAGCAAAAAATGAACCCAATTTTAAAAATATTAGTTCTTTTGCCGTAAATGGAGCAATTCACTATGCGAATGCTCTACTCCATCATACAAGTTACACGAATATTATAGCTATTGGAATGACAGGCTACAAAGACGAATCTGGAAAAATTCAATATGAAATAGGTGTCTATTATGTTTCAAGAAGCAATCTTGGAGTTGGGCAGAAAGTCGGAGAATTTTCAGATTTTTCTTTTTTAGCACCTGAAAATTTTGATGCTTTTATTGAGAAAGTAAAAACCTTACATCTCTCACAAGAAGAGCTTGATGAATTAAAAGCACAAAAAGAGAAAGAGATTGATACAAGTTTAGTAAAGCTAAATAACGATATTTATCAAAATGAAAAAGGTTTGGGAGAAAATGACCGTGTTTATCTAGTGGCTGCTTCTATTATTGCAACGATAGGAATAGCAAATAAAGTTCCTGTTCTTGAAAAAGATGATTTAAAATCACAAACTTACGAAGGTGGTAAAGATGGAGATATTATCATTGGTAGAATCAATGCTTTTTTAAAGGAAAAAAAATTACCACAAGATAAAAAAGATTTAATCATTAGAACGTTATCAAATACACTTTTAACTGAAAATATCAATAAGGTAGAAAATGGAGAAAGTCAGTTAAAAAGGGTGTTTTCAAAAATTGTAGATGATTTGGGAATATATTATAAAATAGGGTTAACTACTGATTTTACAGGAAAACTTTTCAATGAAATGTATGGTTGGCTAGGGTTTAGCCAAGACAAACTAAATGATGTAGTACTTACCCCATCTTGTGTCGCATCTGTTTTAGTTAAACTTGCACGTGTAAATAAAGATTCTTTTGTGTGGGATTTTGCGACAGGTTCAGCAGGACTATTGGTAGCTGCTATGAATGAGATGTTAAATGATGCTAAAAATAGTATCAGTTCACCTGATGAGCTTACGCAAAAAGAGATAAAAATAAAAGCAGAACAGTTACTAGGCTTAGAAGTACTTTCAAATGTGTATATGTTGGCAATTTTAAATATGATTCTTATGGGTGATGGAAGCTCCAATATTTTAAACAAAGACTCCTTGAGTGATTTTGATGGAAACTATGGTTTTGGTAATACTGATAACAAATTCCCTGCTGATGCTTTTGTGCTTAATCCTCCATACTCTGCAAATGGCAACGGAATGAACTTTGTGCAAAAAGCTCTTGATATGATGAGTAAAGGCTATGCTTCTATTATTATTCAAAATTCGGCAGGGAGCGGGAAAGCTAAAACTTACAATACAAAAATACTAACTAATCATACATTGATAGCTAGTATCAAAATGCCTATAGATATTTTTATAGGTAAGTCTAGTGTACAAACAAATATTTATGTCTTTAGAATAGGTGAAAAGCATCAAAAAGATGAGATGGTAAAGTTTATAGATTTTTCAAATGATGGTTACACTAGAAGCAACCGTAAAAAGGCAAGTAACAACCTAAAAGATACCAATCAAGCCAAAGAGCGATATGAAGAGTTGGTAAATTTAGTACGATTTGGTAAAAGTAAACTAAATATTTTTACTGATAAAGAGTATTATGAAAATACAATAGACCCAAAAAATGGAGCTGACTGGAATCAAACAGGACCTATAGACACTAAACCCACACTGCAAGATTTTAAAAAAACTGTAAGTGATTACTTGGTTTGGGAAGTTAGCAATATTCTTAATCGAAGAGGTGATGAGGGAAAGTAGATACCCTACTTAACAAAAGATTAGAAAATGTTGAGTGGGGAGAATTTAATCTTGAAGAATTATTTGGAAAATCTACGCGGGGCAAACGACTAAAAAGTGCCGATAGAATTTCAGGAATTTTACCATTTGTCACAGCTGGTGAGGTTAATGAAGGTATTTCGGCATTTATTGGGAATGCTGTTACCATTTTTTCCGAAAACACAACAACAATTGATATGTTTGGTTCTGCTAAATATAGAAACTACAAATATGGAGGAGATGACCATATCGCAGTTGTACATACTGAGAACTTAGCAAAATTTGCATCAATTTTTATAACAAGTACAATCAACAAATCATCCTGTACTGGGGAGTTTAATTATGGAAGGAATTTTTATCCAAAAGATGCAGATGAATTAAAGGTACAACTTCCTATAAAAAATGGCGAAGTAGATTTTGAATTTATGGAAAATTTTATAGCAGCACTAGAAGCAGAACGAATAGCCAAGCTAGAAGCCTATCTATTAGCTTGTGGATTAAAAGATTATACTTTAACGGCTGAAGAAAAGCAGGTTTTAGATGATTTTGAGAATGTGATATATGAAGAATTTAATGTTGTAGATATATTTGATGTAAAAAATTCTGGAAATATTTTATCGAGAGATATTGCTAAAAATAGTGGAGAAATCCCTTATTTATGTGCAAGTAGTGAAAACAATGGAGTGAGTTCATATATTTCTTATGATAAAAATTATCTTGATAAAGGGGATTGTGTTTTTATTGGAGGTAAAACCTTTGTTGTTTCCTATCAAGAAAAAGATTTTTATTCAAATGATAGCCATAATTTGATTTTGTATTTAAAAAATAAAGAAGAAAAAAATAAACTAAGCCAGTTATATTTGGCAACTTGTATTAATAAAAGTTTGGGGCATAAATACTCTTGGGGTGATAGTATAAGCAATAGAAAAATTCAGAAAGACAAAGTTTCACTTCCAATAAAAAACAAAAAACTAAATTACGAAATAATGGAAACCTTTATCTCTGCAATTGAAAAACTAGTTATAAAAGATGTTGTTTTATATACAAATAAAAAGCTAGGTAAATAATAATGAAGAACCTAACAATAAAAGATGAACTAACAGATTTTCTACTATATACTACACCAAATAATGATATAAAAATTGAAACATATCTACATAATGAAACTTTGTGGTTACCTCAAAAAAGAATAGCAGAATTATTTGGAGTACAACGACCTGCTATAACAAAGCACTTGAAAAATATATTTGAAAGCGGAGAGTTAATTGAAAAAGAGGTTAGTTCCATTTTGGAACACACCACTGTTCATGGAGCTATAGAGGGTAAAACTCAAACAAAAGAAGTAAAATACTATAACCTTGATGCAATCCTTTCAGTTGGTTATCGTGTAAATTCTTTACAAGCTACACAGTTTAGAATATGGGCTTCCGGTAATAAAGTATATTTTAAGGAATATTAAGATACAATAGAGAAAAGGAATTAAATGAAAGTATATTTGTACGATAGAGATTTTTTAAAAGTGGTGTTAAAGAGGAGAATTTTTTATTTGAATTAAATGAAGACATTGAGCCTTTTTTTACTACTTAGGAAAGAGTTATTCTATATCAATAACATCACCTAGAGACAACTTGTGTTTGGTTGAAGAATTTGAATTAAATGAAGAAATAGAAGAAAAACGTTATACAATAGAAATTACATGTCCTTATTGTAATAATGACCCACAAGATTCTTGGGATTATGAGGATGAAGGAGAAATTTATTGCGAAACGTGTGGTGGTAACTATACATATAGTAGAGAATTTAAAGTGTCTTATACAAGCCATCCATTAAATAGAGAAATAGAACATAAAGAGTATTAATGACAAACAATTATTATACAATAGAAGACATAGCAGATGGTAGTTTGACAATGGATACAATTAGAACCAACGGAGACAAAAAGCTATTTAATGTAGTTTCTTTATTTGCCGGTGGTGGTGGTTCATCTATGGGTTATAAATTAGCAGGTGCTAATATCATGGCAATAAATGAGTTTATACCAAAAGCACAAGAGGTGTATCTATCCAATTTCCCGGGTACCCATGTATTCAAAGAAGATGTGCGTGAGCTTACTGGGAAAATGATTCTTGACCAAATAGGACTAGAAAAAGGTGAGCTTGATGTATTGGATGGTTCACCTCCTTGTTCGGCTTTTAGTATGGCAGGACAACGAGAAGATGGATGGGGGAAAGAAAAGAAATACAGCGATACTACACAATGCGATGTACAAGATTTATTTTTAGACTATATCCGTATTCTTGATGATTTACAACCAAAAGTTTTTATTGCCGAGAATGTACAAGGTCTATTGTTTGGTTCTGCGGAGGATTACTTCCTTGATTTTAAATATAAAATGAGGAAATGTGGATACAAAGTCCATTATAAGGTCATGGATGCTAGTGATTTTGGTGTTTCCCAACATAGAAAACGATTATTTTTTGTAGGGGTTAGAACCGATATAGATGATGATTTTGATGATTGGGGGCTTGGTACTACTAATTCTGACATTTACCCAACACCATCAACACAAAATTTTTATGTTAAAGATGCTATGAAAAATCTAGTGGTTGATGATACAACAAAACCTCTAAATGAAGGGACTATGGCACTAGATTTGTGGAACAAAACAGAAGTAGGAGATAGTTTTGAAAAAGCATCAATCGAAATTAAGGGGAAAAAGAGTCATTTTAGCCATATTAGATTATCACTTGACAAAATTTCTCCGACAATGATAAAACGAAGGTCGTTTTATCATTGGTCAGAGAAAAGATTTCTTGCAAATTCAGAAGTTAGACGTATAATGGGTATACCTGATGATTATGTTAATTTGGGTACATTTGACCAACAAAGAGAAAGACTTGGTAGAATGGTTGCTCCATTGGTTATGTATAGACTAGTTTCTAATATATACGAGAATGTATTAAAGGATACAAATGACAACAACACCACCAGAATTTAGTTTTAGCACAATAGAAAATTTTGATGAACACATATCGTCTTCTATACCAAGGTATGAAGACTTGATATCTTCTATCTTGAACCTTTCCCCATACTTTATAGAGGACGATACTAATGTATATGACTTAGGTTGTTCAACAGGCAAATTGTTAAATAATCTTAAAGAAAAAAACATATCAAAATCTGCTAGTTATTATGGTTTAGAAATAGAGGATAATTTTATAGATAAAAAAATAGAATCAAAAGATGTTAATATATTTAAACAAAATATCAACACGTATAATGGCCACAACAATGCTTCTATGATTACTAGTATTTTTACTTTACAATTCATACCCCTTAAAGATAGACAGGATATGATTGATAAAATTTACAATTCATTAAACAAAGGTGGTGCTTTTATATTTAGTGAAAAGGTGCTTAGTAAACATTTAAAACTACAAGAAATAATGACATTTCAATATTATGATTTTAAAAGAAAAACATTTACACCAGAAGAGATATTAACAAAAGAAAATAATTTAAGAAATATTATGAAACCAATAACCCTTCAAGATAATTTATCAATGCTAAAGAGTGCAGGTTTCTCAGAATTTGATATTTTTTGGAGAAACAATAATTTCTTATCTATATTGGCAATCAAATGAACGTATTAAGTTTATTTGATGGCTTAAGTGGTGGTAGTATATCATTAGAAAGAGCTGGTGTCACCGTTGATAATTATTATGCAAGTGAAATTGACAAATATGCTATGTCTGTATCACATTACAATTACCCAAATATCAAACAATTAGGTAGTGTAGTAGATATAAACACCAACGACCTTCCTGAAATTGATTTATTGATTGGTGGTAGCCCTTGTTTTGTCAAAGGTACAAAAGTTATTACTAACATCGACTACAAAAACATAGAAGATATTATTGTTGGTGATTGTGTATTAACACATACAAACACATACCAAAAAGTCCTAGATGTAGGGAATACACAATCCCCTATAGTAGAAGTTCATGCACAAGGTATGAAACCAACTAGAACCACCAAAGACCATCCTTATTATGTTAGAAAAATGTCAAGAAAGTGGGATAATAAAAACAAAATCACAAAAAGAGTTTTTTCGGAACCAATGTGGGTACATGCAAAATCACTAAAAAAAGATGATTTTATTGGTACGCCTATCAATAACCTTGATAGTAACCCACTAATGCTTACAGAAGAGGAATGTTACATAATCGGTAGATACATAGCGGATGGTCATACTATAAAGGATTATGAGCACTATCAACTGATACTAAGTATAGATAATCACAAAATTCATCAGATAGAAGATTATATAAAAACATTGTCGTACACAAAATACAATCACACAAAAAGTGTCAATCATGTTGTGTTTATCAACATGAGATTGGTAGAAATAGTAGAAGAGCATTGTGGTATATGTGAATCTAACAAACATTTTAGTAGTACATTGGTCAACTTACCAAAAGATTTATTGCGTATAGTATTACAAGGTTATTTAGATGGTGATGGTCATTTGAATGGCAATGGTGTTTATAAGGTCAATAGTATAAGTGAGAATTTGATATTAACTATATCACAAGTTGTATCTAAGTGTTACAATACGACTTCTAGCTATTTATATACAAAAACTATTATAGAAGGTAGTGATGTAAACCATACATACTCATCAGAATTTAGAACAGATATGAAAAAACAGTCAAACGATATAGTGATTGACGGTATTATATGGACTAGGTTTAAAAAAACAGTAACTACAACTGATACAGAAACTGTGTGGAACATGGAAGTTGAAAAAGACAATAGTTATACAGCTAACAATTTTATAGTACACAACTGTCAGAGCTTTTCTTTTGCGGGTAAGCGTAATGGAATGACAACAATAGATGAGATGCAAATATTGGATTTAGAACATTACTTAGAGTTAAAATCGCAAAATTTTGAATTCGAGGGACAATCTTATCTTTTCTGGGAATATATGAGAGTGTTGAAAGCACTTAAACCAAAATACTTCTTATTAGAAAATGTAGTAATGACTAAAAAATGGGAAATGGTATTGTCTAATGCTATAGGATGTTTACCCATCAAAATCAATAGTTCACTTCTATCTGCTCAGAATAGAAATAGGTTATATTGGACTAATATACCGTGGATAACACAACCCATTGATAAAGGTATATTGTTAGGTGATATATTAGAGAAAGATGTAGACTCTAAGTATTTTATCACGGAAAGTAAGTACAAATTCTTAGAAAGAAATGGTGTATACCCTAAAGGTAATCTTGACAAGTCCGGGTGTTGTGTTGCTTCTTTTTGGAAACAAGGGAAACAAGAGTGTCTATCTTTAATTGATGTGAACCATAAACCTTATGCACTAACCGAAAGACGTACAGAAGAATCTAAAGAAATTAGAAAAGAGCACAAAAGACTATATGGTAAAGATTTTTCACCTAGACGTGGTAAAGAGTTGCAGAAAAGAGAAGACGATAAGATGAATTGTCTAACCGCTACATTCACACAAAACGAACATTCTCTAGTAGACGATAACAAAGTGTTTAGGAGATTGACACCATTAGAATATGAGAGATTACAAACATTACCGCATAACTACACAAAAATGGGAGATGATGGTGAAGTGTCGGATTCACAGAGGTATAAGATGATAGGTAATGGATGGACTATAGATGTTATAGTACACTTATTTAAAGGGTTAGACCCCGATTATAGTGTAGAAAAAATGGAAGATTGGTAAATGACTAGAGAAGACATTGTAGAAAAATATGACATAAGCGATTATGAAGAACAACCTATAATCCACCCAAACTTTGCCACCGTAGATGGTGATGGTGTCACCGGTATAGTTCTTATAGTTGGTAGTTCAGGAAGTGGTAAATCTACTATATTAAATAGTATTGTACCATCACAACAACCATTATTAGAAGATGTTCCTATAATAGATATGTTTTCTTCTCCGGAGAATGGTGAGAAGCTATTATTAGCGATGGGGTTGAGAAGTATACCTACTTGGTTTAGACCTTTGAACAAGGTGTCTAATGGAGAGAAACATAGAGCCGAGTGCGCTCTATCTATAGACAAAGGGTACATGGTAATAGACGAGTTTACCTCCGTAGTAGATAGAAACACCGCAAAATCACTGTCTCATTCATTAAGGAAGTATTTTGACAAATCAAAACTAGAGACTCTATATATTGCTAGTTGTCATAGGGATATAGAAGAGTGGCTATTGCCTGATTTTATATATGATACCGATTTGGTGTCGTTTAGAAAAAAGGAATATCTTCGGAGACCACTCATCAAAGTTGATATTACCGCCACTAACTACGAAGATTGGGTTCTCTTCAAAAAACATCATTATTTAGATTCTACCCTATCAAAGGCTGTACATTGCTATGTTGCTATAATTAACAATCAGAAGGTTGGTTTCTTAGCTGTAATACATGGAACAGGAAGAGATATACACTCTTATTGGAGAGAAAGTCGATTGGTGATATTACCGGAGTTTCAGGGGTTGGGGTTAGGGAAAGCCCTAAGTAATACCATAGCTCATGAATATACTAGAAGAGGTCTTAGGTATTTTTCAAAAACCGCTCATCCTACTCTAGGTGGTAGTAGAGACGATGACCCCAAGTGGAGGGGAACATCTACTAATCACACAAAGAGAACCTCTTATTTGAATAAAGATGGTAGTTTAAGAGAAAACAGAGGTTCTTTTGGTAAAAGTGACAATGATATTATTAGGGATGCCACTCGTGTTTGTTTTTCTCATGAATTTATGTATGGTTTTGTAGAACCTATGGAGAAAGATAGTATGGGTGATTGGTGACATAAATACAATTAAAAGGAGAACTGATAAATGATTATGAGTTTTAAAGAGTTTGTAAACCAAACGAACACAAAGAACGAGGGACAAGACGATGGGGAACCTGGTGACAAAGAAGCTTATAAGAAGTTCTTTGAAGAAATGCTTGCTAAATTTGGGGTAGAATCTCCTGACGAACTAGACATTGAAAAAAAGAAAGAATTTTTTGATGCTATCGATGCAGGTTGGAAAGCTGACAAAGAAGAAGATTAAGGTCATGTTAGGTATAATTTAGTTTATACAAAGAAGGAATAAAATGATTGTTAGTTTTGAAGAATACGTGAATGAGATAAAATCCAACATTTATGATGTTACATGGTTAGGTGGAGTAGGGAAGTTTAGTTTCAATGGGGAATTTTACGAAATGGAATACGAAGACTTGGATTGTGGTGAACACAAAACACAAGTCTTTAAATTCTATAGAGTAGAAATGTCTAGGAGAAAAATATCTTATACTAAAAGCACAGAACCATAGAGTACGATACTTACATAAGGGATTTCGAAGGTGATAGATATTTTGTTATGGACACAACAAAATATGAAATACCTAAAATGTGTTTACGTACAATAAATGATAAATTGAATACATAACTATAAGAATACTTATGGTATAATTAGAACAAAAGGGTTGAAGATGGGTGAATTTAGAGAATTACTAGAAGGTAAAAAAAAATAGAATAGAACTTAGATTGTGTTCTATTTTTAGTAGGTGTATTTTGTCAGAGTCTAATTTTGATGTATGTAAGCAAAATGTAGAGAATTATTATAGATATGAAGAACAAAAATACACAAATTTTCTACACCAACTATCATCAAATTTTATATATATGTATAACGGGGATGATCCGGAGTTTACAAAAGGTCTTATACAGAACTATAAGACGATAACATTAGAGAATGATGACGAAAAATTCATCATTAGATACATATACGTACTTGCAAAGTTTTATGAATACCATGAAACTTTTAGAAACGAAGATTATAAAGAGTTCCATGAAAATAAAGAGTTGTACAACTCAAACATACGTATATTGAACCATGTAATAACTGTATTGATGCAAGTAGTAAAAGAGGTGGGTGGTTTTAAAAGGTGCGAAACTTTTAGAATTATATTACTAGAAAACGAATTCATGAAAAAGATATACGATGACAATTACAAACCATTAAAGACTATAAAATGAGAAGATTAGAAAGGGAAAAATTCTTTAATTTGACAGAATTAAAGAATTGAGGATGGACAAAAACAAAAATAGAAATGTGGTTAAAAGAGCCTGATGAGGTGATAACCAATCCTATGTATAGAAGTTCACCACCATCTAAACTTTATTTGATTACTAGGGTGAAAAGACAAGAGAAAAATAAAAGATTTATCGAATGGTTTAGCAAAAACAAAGTTAAAAGAGAAAAAATGTCTAAATCTATGTTGGAAGTATCTAGGAAAAAGAGAGATGACCTAATCGAATATATATAAAAATAAAAGATTATAGTAAAGACCATCTTTATAGAAATGCGATTAGACACTACAACGATAGAAATGAATACAATAGTGCTGATTTAGATAGTGATATTGTATTTCTAAATAGAAATACAATAAACATGATTAGACACTCTTATCGAAGATACGATAAAGAATTAAGTAAGCTATTTGGTAAAGTTGGAAAACAACATGGATATGAGTTGTTAAAAGAGCGTATAAACACGGCTATCTATGAAAAATACCCTTTTCTCTGTAGTTAAAAGTTGTTATAAATATGAACAAACAAAGGATTGTTTATGACAACATTTAGGGAATTATTAGAAGCATCAGAAGAGCATTACATATCCGATTTGTACCCTATGGTACACAAACCAATAACAAAGAAAGACCTTGATGTGTTATATGCACATTTCAACAAAGAACTATTTAGTAACAAACTTCCTAAGTGTAGGATTAAATTTTCTACATTGGCTAAGAACTTTGCGGGAAAAGCTCATGCAAAGTATGATGCAGGCTCTTACAAATTAAATGATTTGTTAATTACTATAGCTACAAAATTCAAAACAGACCCTAAGTCAATTGCTGATACTATGTTACATGAGATGATTCATATCTGGCAATATGTTATGAATGAAAAAGACAAAACTTTTAAATATAGTGAAGCTACATGGTCAGAAGTTGGTGCTTCAAATGATAAACACACATATGGTCACAATTCATTCTTTCGTGAAAAAATGGGTAAGTTTAATCAAATGGGGATATACAATAGACATTGATACTGATGCACCACTAGGGGTAGAACTAGAAGACGAAGTGTATGGTGTAGTATTTGATGATGGTGCTTCCCCTATCCTCTTGTGGACACCTAGTGACCCAACAAAACACATAGAAACAATCATTGATGATATTAATGATAGAGTTGGTTCGTCATTTAACAACTATACAATTTTTAAAACAAAAGAATCAAACATAACTTTGTCTACTAGAATCACAAAATCATGGAAACTTCCTAAAAATGTAGTGAATATACAATTCAAAAGTGAATTTGTTGATGGTATAGTAAGCTCTAAAGATTCTAAAATTATTGATAATCAAGATATTGATGATAGTGTAGAATCGGATGATAAAGCACAAGAAGAAATTATTAAAATGATTTCATTAACTAATAAGTTTAGAAATGTTGCGTTTGGTTCTTATTTCCAAACTGTATATTTTAACGCATTCCCTGATTGGAGAAAAGTCAAAGGTAATGAATTAAAATCACTTAATAAAGAGTTCATGGGAGAAACATACCCTGATGATTTGACAGATGAAAGTGTACAAGCTATATACAATTCATGGTTAGGTGTTTCTGACACAGAAATCAAACGAAGTGGTGATTTTAAGAGTGTTTTAGTAGATATGAAATGGGCAAAATTCAAAGGTGTTCTTGGTGATAGAGAACAAGAAGCTATAAAAAACAATTACAATAGAAATTGGGAAATGCGTGTTGATGCCAACAAGTATAAAAAGTTATTGTATTCTTTCTTAGAGACCAAATTAAAAAAAGATTTTGATAAACAAGCATTTAAGACTTTTTATGATAAACTATTTGTAGGAACGTGGTTAGAACAATAGAATTATATAGGGCTATCGCATATAAAAGAGCGTATAAATAATTAAAAAGGACAAAAACATGATTAAACTAGTATTAATCCACTTGATTATGGTAGCTTCGTTGTTTAGTACAAGCGTGAGTATATCACAAGAGTTCGTAAAACAAGGGGAATATGGCACTTTATATTTTCGAGACATTGATGTGCACATAACAGATATAAAGAAAGACATGGTATGGGGAGACACTAACCAAGAAACATTGAGTACAACATCTGTATCGAGAGTAGAGTATACTAAAGGTTCTAGTGTTCTAGGTGAAGAGTGTAAATCTAGTACTTTACAAAAAGGGTGCTCCTCTATAAGACCATTCATTATTTCAGAAAAAGTACTAGGTTCTTTGTCTAATACAAAAAGAAAAGTACTAACATTTCACTCATTCTCTTCTAATAATGGTGTGGATATAGCTAATGAAATGAAAGCAATGGGTACAGAGACTTTAGAAAACTCATTTTTCCCATTAGCATCACATAGAATATATGACCACAATGGTAATATCATGCAAATTATGAGAACACCAGGTACTATGATGAAAGATTTTGTAAACTCTATATCACAAGTACATTTAGGTATGGATAACTTCAATGGTAGCAATAAAGATAATAGATTAATATCGGTAATGCATAAAGAGAACATAACTTTTGGTCTTACAGAATACAAAACCAATACAATCAAGAATTCTATTAAATCAGGTCTAGTACTAGAAGACATATATTATACTCCTGATTTTTGGAAAAACATGGAAGATAATGGGATTGTAAAATTTAATTCACAACCTCTAAAAGGAAATAGAGTAAATGCTCTAGGTTTTTTAAATTATGGGGTTGGGTGTAACATCGATACATTTTTCTTTAGTAGTAATTATGATAGTGAAAGTACCGTGTGTAAGTATATGAGAGAGTCTAACTCTTATTTGTCTAAGATGGAGACAGAAATTGAGATGGACACACTAGTTGCGTTGGTATCTGGTGTAACATCTTTCAAGAAAAAAAGAAAAACTTTTTGTCAATGGATTCATCACGACAAACCAAAAGGCACTAGATACGTTGATGCGAAGACAGGCAAGACTATTTACTTAGATATCAAAGACTCGTACGATTTTTCTAATGATAAAGATAATGTTATAATGGAAGTTCTTGTTGTAGGTAATGATGGTAAAACTATAGTAGATACTAGATTCCTTAAAATATTGAAGATAGAAACTGGCATGACAACTAACCGTGGTAGTATCAATGATAGCATAGTTATTAAGTACCCTAGAAAACACCGTAGAGACCTATATATGACACAAACTGGTAGACCTTCTACAAATCCATCACATTCTATCGAATTTGATAATATAGGCGATTGTGAAGCTTTTTTAGATAATCAATATAGAGGACATATTTCTAATAGACCTATTCATAGAATTAGAATGTTTAGAGGGTATGTATCAACACTTATAAGTAGGTTTCCTAAGCTATCTATAAGAGACACTAATATACTAAGCATATTCGACGTAGCGTATGGTGATTACAAATGTTATCCACCTATGTCCGATGTATCTAAATTCCAATTGACTGTAGAAATACTTAAAGAAGAAGAAGACACTACAACTATTAAAAGAATTATTAACATCAAATAGAAGGGATTGATTATGCAAGAATTTAAAGAGTTTATGGAAGAAAGAGTGTTCTCTAAGATGAAAGATGATATAAAGGTGAAGGCTCTTGTTGTGAAAGACATTTCTATACTATCAAATTGGGATGAATTACCAAAAGATATAAAAAAAGAGATTGTTAATGTACAATCTTGGAGTACTAGAATTGGTACTTTTAGTGGGTATGATGGTACTAGAATGGTGTTTACTACCGTTCACAACACACCAGAAGATGGCAAGATTAAAATACTAGAATATAAATCCAATAAACAAACATGGCAATATAAATAAGATAAAAAGAGGTGTGAAATATGATTAGTTTTGAAGAGTTTATGGAAGAAAGAGTGTTCTCTAAGATGAAAGATGATATAAAGGTGAAGGCTCTTGTTGTGAAAGACATTTCTATACTATCAAATTGGGATGAATTACCAAAAGATATAAAAAAAGAGATTGTTAATGTACAATCTTGGAGTACTAGAATTGGTACTTTTAGTGGGTATGATGGTACTAGAATGGTGTTTACTACCGTTCACAACACACCAGAAGATGGCAAGATTAAAATACTAGAATATAAATCCAATAAACAAACATGGCAATATAAATAAGATAAAAAGAGGTGTGAAATATGATTAGTTTTGAAGAGTTTGTTGTAGAAGCAACATCAGAAAAAGAAATATCTAAGTTAGAAAAAGAAATTGGCTTAGGTGCGGATGACGGCAAATATAAAGTGTTCAAATTTAAAGATGGTAGTGTAGTTAGAATTCTAAAGAACAAAAGTTCTGCTAGATTTGACTTGTACACAAGTGATGACGAATATGTAAGTACTTTTGTTGGTGCTAAAAACCTTATTTCTTATCTTAATGATAGCAATATGGTTGTAGAAGGAAGTTATAACAAAAGTATATTTGTAAATGATAAAAGCATTGGTGACAATGTTTGCGACAAAAGGGTCTGTTGAAAAAAAAGATTGAATTGGACAATGGGGAATTTTTCATTGTTACATCAAAGACAAAACCCGGACAAGATTCATTCCATATGTGGGTTACTAATAAGAAAGGTGTTATATCACAAGTACTTGGGTCTCATCCTTCACTTAAAGGTACACTTGCTTTCCTTAAGAACAACCAAGAAGAGATTATTAGTGAAGTTGATAAGTCTTCTAATGAAGACTTATTTATATATGAGATAACCGCATTAAGTTTTAGTGATTATTTGAAAGATTTTGAATTATATGTTGTGCCACATAAAGATGGTGTAGAAGTTGTTATGTCTATAGATAAATCCCGTCTTGGTATGAGAAATAATTTTGATAAGATTTATAAAAATCTTACTAAATTGGATAAAGCACTTTCTGTTAAAATTAGTAAACTAGAAAAAACTGATAGCATAATAGTATCTTTAGTTCTGGAAACAGATAATAAAGACTCAGTAATTAAACAAATAAAAAGAAGCATTGGTAAATAATAACTATCTATAATGGTGTTTTCATATAATAGAATATAATTATGTACTAATTTGTTATAATGTTGAATCAGACTAAGATGGTAAAAAAGATAGATAAGGGGTTCTTCCTTATCTATTTAAGTAAACTTTAAGAATAAATATCTTATAATTGGATATAAGACAAATGGTAGATATTTCCATAAGAGGAAGTATCGGAAAGGAAGAAATTATGAAAACTTTAACTAATATGTTATTGAGTTTATCTACTGCTACATTGTTACTAACCGGATGTGAATCACCACTTACACAAGAACAAGAAATCTCTTACCAAGAATCACAAAAAATTGATATTGTTGTTCAAACAAAAATCACCAATTCATCAGGGAACACATCATGTAAAAGTGTAAAATCAAACAAAACCGACGTAAAGAACATCACACGTACAGAGCTTACTATTACAGAGACAGAAAGCACATTGACTACATATAAAGACATGACAAAAAATGGTCAAAATTGGAAAGCTGACGTTGATGCAGTCCCTACAAATACACAAATTAAATTTGAAGTAAATTCTTATGATACAGATGACAATTTGATTTATTATGGTGTTAAATACCAAGAAGTAAACAAAACTTCTAAAATTATTAATATCAACCTAACATCTGTTAATCAAGTAGATATCATTTTACCAACACTTAACAACATTGTGCAAAGTGATAACAATGTAACTATTGTTGTTAATGACGAAAGTAACTCTAGTACATTATATTGGAACATAGAAAGTGCCAAATCATTTGGTGCAATCGAAGGAAATGTTAGTATTGTTAGTAATAGAGCTATATTCACCGTACCTTATGTAGAAGAAGATAACTCTAGTGTACATACACTTTTTGTTAGAAATTCATTAGGTGGTGAGACTGTTTATGAATTCATGACCACAAGACGTGATAGTAATGTGAGTGTTGTAACAAACTACCAACCTGTTATTACAGATGTTAGTGTTAATAAATCTTCTAGTACCGAGGTATTAGTACAAATCACTACAAATGATGATTATAACCTAACAGAACTAGTATATGCTTACACTTATAATGGGGATGGTGTACTAAGTAATTCAAACACAAATAATGTAGGTATTACTAATTTAGATGAAAATTCAAGCGGTGTCCTTACAATAGTAGTAACCGACTTATATGGTCAAGGATTAAGCGATGAGCAGAATGTGAGTATTAGCGGTAGTATTCTTAGTACTTACGTTGCGGAAGATGTTAATACTACGGTAGTATCGAACATTAACCCTTATACAGAAGGTTTAGATTATGAATACCAACCAAACCTTGTAGACTATGTAAGTGACACTTGTACACGTTCTTATACCGGTACTAGTAATAGTAGATATAATTACTATTTTTGTGCAGGAGATATTATGGTTAAATATGATAGAATCAATCAAGTAGAAACTAGTGTATTCACTTTTATCATCCCCGGTGCTGTTCATGGTATGCAATATACAAAAAATGGTATTATCCTTCTTAAATCATTTAATGATGGTATTTTCGATGGGAAAACACAATTTACACTTTATTCTTTCAAATCTAATGAAGGTGATTATGAGATGTTTAAAGGTATTGCAAGAAGCGCAACAACTTATGGTTTCCAAGTACTAGGAAATAATATATTTACTAGTACTATAGAAAATGTTTATATGGTAACGAATCACCTTACAGGATTCGATTCTAAAATTGTATATGCTAATAGCCATGGTGAGAATATCACAGCTAATATTGATAATACAGTTACAATGACAATTGATGGTGGTAGTGTATCATTTGATGTAGAAGGGAATATCATCTAATGATTAACTTTTTGGACTTTGTGATGTCGAAAGATTGTAACATCACAAAGTACCCCTACAAAAATAGAACATAAATACAATAAAAAGAGGTTATAACATGGGACAATTTAGAGATTTGTTAGAAAAGAAGAGCGATAAGCTACAAATGAAGGATTTGGTCAATAAAAATACCAAAATCATTTCAAATTGGAAAGAGATCCCTAAAGAAGTTAAGGATGGTATTCTATCAGTAGACAAATGGGATTATTTTAATGCTGATGGATTAGTTGGTTATGATGGCAGACAATCCATTTTTAGTGCAGGTGCTAGTGCTCCTGAAAAAGGTCAAATAGAATTGAAAAACTTCTATAGTAAATTTGTAGAATGGAGTGGCGAGAAAGTTAAAGTATTAGAAGAGTTTTTCAATGAGAGCATTAAGGTGACTCAAACGAACTCTATCAAATATTTCAAACTAATCAAAAAAGGTACTAAATCAAAAACTTGGAATATTGTACCTTTTGACAATAGTTATGTTGTTGAGTTTAGAGGTGGTAAAGAATGGTTTAACCTATTAGTTGATACTACTAAAGGTAAAGATGGTTGGTTGGTTGGATATCAATTTGGTGAAAACGATGGTACATTTAAAATGTTTCCTACAAGTTTTACGAGCGCAAAGGATATTTTGTCTAATTATAATATATTGAAATCATCTAAAGAAAAAAGTGAACCACAGAAAAAAGTTATCAAAAAAGCACATGTACAAATTGATTTAACAACAGATGTTGAAGATAAATCAGCTAACGAAAAATATCGTATGATAAAAGAAGGCAAGTTATTTAGAATATATGCTACTAAGTCTTTTGCTGACGTTAAAATCGGAGATAAGGGTGGTCTTGTTACAGATGATAATATTCTTTCTATAGATGGCGATTGTTGGATTTATGATGGTGCAAAAGCTGTGGGTAATGTTAAAGTTTTTGATAATGCTAAAGTTTATAATGGTGCAAAAGTTTTGGGTAATGTTAAAGTTTATGATGATGCAGAAGTTTATGGTAAAGCAGAAGTTTATGGTTATGCTAAAATTTATGGTAATGCAGAAGTTTATAATGATGCTAAAGTTTATGATGATGCAGAAGTTTATGGTTATGCTAAAATTTATGGTAATGCAGAAGTTTATAATGATGCTAAAGTTTATGATTATGCAGAAGTTTTTGGTGATGCTAAAGTTTATGAAGGTGTTAAAATTTATGATGATGCAGAAGTTTATGATGATGCTAGAGTTTATGGTAAAGCAGAAGTTTATGGTAAAGCAGAAGTTTATGGTAAAGCAGAAGTTTATGGTGATGCAGAAGTTTTTGAGGATGCTAGAGTTTATGGTAATGCAGAAGTTTATGGTAATGTAGAAGTTTATGATGATACAGAAGTTTTTGGTGATAAACTCAATTAGTCACAAAGACCTATAAACATTTAATACTTTTATGGGTCGGTTGTATATGACGATTTGACAAATTATACAAAATAATGTATAATTAAAAAAAGGAAAAACAAATGAAAACGATTAGGTTTAAAGAATATTGTTTAAAAGATTCGGACGACCTTATTGAGCAAACAAAGGCTATGAAAGGTGATTGGCATGAAGGTGTTGATTCGTTAGGTTCACAAGGTATTCATGGTATGAAAAAATGGGAGAAGATTATTGATATAAAATCAATAGATTTGCCTAGATTGCAAATGGATTTGGAATTTTATAAACTAAGAAATGCGTTAGAGTTTAAGCTTGGTTATTGGGATATAGAACAAACTAAGACAAAACAAGGAGTAGAAGATATTAGAGTTTTTGTGGAAGTATTTAAGATAGGACTAACTAGATATAAAAGTGTAGAGAGTAAAACAGGATACAAAAAGCTTATAAATGTTGATGGTGTAGCAATAATAAAAAGTTTACAAAATAAAGGTATATCTAAATTTATTTATAAATATTTGGTAAATGAATTGGGTTATACGATACTTTCTGATGAACACCAATTTTATGGTGCCCGAAAACTTTGGTCAAGACTTTCTAAAGAACTAGATGTAAAAGTAGATATTATCGACATCACAAAAAAAGAAATAATAACAAAGAATGTTATACTACACCACGGTGATTACGATTCCGACTTCGACAAAGCAATTTGGTCTTATAACGATGATAAGAAACACCTAAGAAGTGTCCTTACTAAAATATTATAGACAAAATCAAAACATAATTTCTAATAGACCACTTGTTGTATCTAATGCAGGGTGGTCTTTAATAAAAATATGAATACCATTTCTTAGACCCATCCCCAAATCACCATTTGTATTGTCTACATCTATACTCTCTAACGTAGTACCATTTAGTACTGTACTAGCTAATACAAAGTTGTGAGGGTTGTAATATACAAAATCACTAAGTGAAGGGTCTCCTTGGTCATTAGCACCTGCTAGTTCATATAATGAAGGTGTAGTCACATGGCTACCATCAGCCTTCCACACAGTTCCTGTGCTCCCGGGTATATACGTGAAATATTGAGATGTATCGTCATAATATATTTGTATTTCTCTTATTAAGTTATCCGCGGACACACCATACATATCTTCAACTTGGTCTATTATAGAGTTTTGTACGTTTGCTATGATTGTATCATCATCGACTACAGTACTAGTACTATTGTCCCATTTACCGGTTATCTTACCCATCCATGACACTAGGTTGTACCCTTTTCTTAATCTTAGGGTACCAGTAGCTGTTGAGCCACCACCAGTGCCCGTTTCAACAAACCCATCATCATATATTATAAAAAGTGTGTCCCCTTGTGAAAGAGGATTGTCCATAGTGAACGTAAGACCAACAATAGAGTATCCAAATGTTAGGTCGGTGTCAACATACATGACACCATTCACATATATAATAAGGTCTTTTATGTAATCACTAGGTAGACTATATAGTTTATTGGAACCATTTATATCTTCTATTGGTTGATATTGTATAAGCATATAAGTCTACCTTTTTATTGTATTTATGTTCTTTTAAGATAACTAATGCTAAAATATATCTTTATTAGATAAGAGAGGATTTTATGTTGAAAAAAGAAGAACACAAGAAACACAATAATAAATATGAGTCTATCCTTAGAGATGGCATGGACCCATTGGACGAATTGGTGGATAACAACCACCTGTTTCGACATAACTGCATTGATTGTAAACAATACACTAAAATCAAAGAGTTCATTGATTTTATGGAATTTCATTCTATGACAGCAAAAGAAATGTACATGATTTATATGACAGCAAACACAAAGGAAACAGATGTTAAAAATAGCTAAATTAGTGAATGGTGACACGGTTCTAGGGGATTTTGTAGAAGAGGGTGAATACGTTACTATAGAAACCCCACACGCACCTTATGATATGAGGGGTGATGGTGAACCTGATGTTTTACCATATGATTGTTTCACTATACAATGTGATATCAAAAAGATTAATGTAGACAAGAAGAATATTCTTTATATTATTGATATGAAAGAATCCGCATACCTTCATTCTAAGTATGTACAAGCAACTTCTACTATTATTATACAAGAAGAGAAAAAGATTATTCTATGAATGATGATGACAAAAAAGAACTAATTCCTACTCCACACCAAAAAGAAATCATAGAAGGCATCATCAAGAGAATAGATGAGAAGTCTTGTAATAAAGATAGAAATGATAGAATGGTAGAACTTTCTGGTGCTGCCGGAAGTGGAAAAAGTTTCAGTATTGGACATATTGTAAAGCATTACAAAGAAAAGGGTTGGAAGATTGCATTGACTTCTCCAACACATAGTTCTTTAGAAGTGGTAAAGGTAATGGCTAATGCAATAGAAGATAACGATGATGAATCATGGGGAATGTCCTCTGATAGTATTATGGTTAGTACTATTCACTCATTTTTAAAACTAAAATTGACGACTGATTTTGCTAGTGGAAAACAATTCCTAAAAAAAGAACATAACAAAAAAACTATTTTAAATAAGTGCGATTTGTTAATTGTTGATGAAAAAAGCATGGTTGGGAGGACATTATATGAATATATCCACGAAGCCGTACATTTGCACCAAGCAAAAGTAGTTTTGCTTGTAGGTGATAAATACCAACTACCTGTTGTCGATGATGAAATGGTTGATTTTGCTAAGTCTGATGTATTTGAACTAAAAGAAGTAGTTAGACAAGCATTAGAAAACCCGTTGATTCGTCTTAGTGTAGAGATAAGAAAATGTATAGAACACAAACGATATATACCAATATCTAAACTCTTGGCTAGACACATTGGTAGCATATCAATGACCTCTTCGAGAAAAGAGTTCATGGATGTTTATTTTGCTGATGAGTACCCTATAGAAGATAGAGTTGTAGGAGCTTATAGAAATGTTCCGGTTGATGACTATAATAAGTTTATTAGAAATACAACACACCCTGACACTGATATGGTACAAATTGGTGATACTATTATCATTCAACAACCTAATGTCATAGAAGAGGGTGAGTTCACTACTATATCACATAACAATGGCGAATATGTTAAAATTGTTAATACTATAGAGAAACAAAAAATTGTAAATAACCAAAACATAAATGTGGTCACTTGTGTATGTCCTAAAAATAAACCAATGAGACTTCTTGATGACGAATCGCGCACTATTGTAAACAACATATTAGATGGATTAGCTAAAGAAGCAAATGCAGGTTACAAAGAAAAAGTACCCAATCGAAATAAAATAAGTTCTTTGTGGAAAGAGTTCTACAAATTAAAAGAGTCTTACCCTGACTTTAAGTACCCTATGTCCATGACTATACACAAACTACAAGGTAGTAGTTTTCCTAGTGTATACGGTGATATTACAGATATGCAGATGTTCCAAGGAAGAACTAAGGAAATGGATGATACAATATTTAGACTATTTTATGTACTTGTAACTAGAAGCTCTGATAAGCTTCTACTATTAACACTTTAAAGGGAGAAATGAGATGAACGAATCTTACATTACAGACGAAGAACTAAACAAACTAGATGATTGCGAGATAGATTATCGATATCACAATGATGAGATGATGACTAACATTGCGGTTTCTAATGAAGAAGAAGATTGCACAAACGATTACCACATTTGCTTAGAGTGCCACGACCCTGATTGTGAGGGTTGTAATGAATAATAATCCTTGCTCATTGGATACAAATGATTTAGAAACACCACATCATTTGTGTATAAATGATGTGGTGTGTTATAATGACAACCATTACAAAGTAATTAAGGTTATAGGGGATGATGTCACTATATCAATCGGTATCATCGAGACTATTGTGAAAATTAATGATTTAAAAATGGAATTTAGATGATAAAAACGTGTATCATATCTGAACTCATTGGTGTTAAGGTACATGGTATTGTAAAAGTAGAAGACAGCATTATAACATATAGATATAATGCACTAGGAGAGGTTAGGACCGCTAGTGTCAACATATATGAACTAGAACACAAGTGCAAACAATACCTAAGAGACAATGAATACTTGTATGTATCTCATGTCAATGGGTACGCTTACATGTGGAGATGGGGGAAACTATATTCGTTTGATAACAAACACGAATATGATTCTATTTTTGCGCTTACAGAAATTGCATACGAATTACAAAATAAAAAAGGATTATAAGATGTCCAAAGAAAGAACATTGTACAAAGAACAAGTAAGTTCTAAATTTGTACAAAACAAACAGAGAAAACCAAGAACTATCAAACCAAGGGTAGTAAACAAACAAGCTAGTATAAATAAGTACAATAATCTAGTTGCTAAGTGCTTTGAAAACAACTAGGTAGAAACCACTAGGGGTAGACTATGGCAATAACACATTTTGAAAATATAGATAGAGAAACTGTGTTTAATTTTACAGGAAATTGTGCAGAAGTGTCGAAGCCAATAGTAGAGAATATAACATTCGATGATGGTTTTGGTAACGAATACACAACAACTGTAACAAAATATGTTACGTACCAAGAGTATACTATAACACCAGACTTTATAACAAACCCTAATAACCCTACTATAGAGGAATTGACATCTATTATACCACAGATATTAGACCCTTATAATGTGGTAGAAACAAGTGGTGTAGACTACGATTTAAGTGCTGATGGTAATGTGTTATCAAATGAAGAACTTGATGTAGTTCAAAGAACATTGACCACACCTAGAACCCAAGTACTTAGACAAGACGTTAGATATTTTAGTGGTTGGGATATTAAGACAGCTTCTATAACAAAATCAACCATAAAAACAAACATTGCACCACAAGTATGTTATGATAATACCGAATCCGGTGTATGTACACCTAGGCACTTATATACAGGTAGTTGTACCGTAGATGCAGAAGATATAATTAATGATTTGACTTTCGATTGGGAACTATTCATAGACACAAATTCTACGGTCGTAGAAGTTAATCAAGTCAAGTCTATAGAACATGGTGTAACTCAAAATTGGGTTAGTACTAGGTTATTAGAAGATTCTTTGATATTTGACCATGTGTTTAGTGATGAAGGCTACTATAAACTAGTAGAGACCGTAGAAGACACCGATGGTGGGGTTTCTACTTTGGAAAGATTGTTTGATATCACATATGATGAATGTGGTGGAGACTCTGTGATTTCACAAAGTGGTGAAATACAAATAGAACCTGGGGTTTGGCAATTATTAGCGATTCCACAGAAGACTGGTTATTGGGATAATGTTTTACATAAGATGTACAAAGATGAAAACACAATTTCTAAATTTGAAAATGTGGTTATAACACAAATAGAGGATACGTATGGTGTACAAGCTTCTACGGTATTAGAAGTAGCTAATGCTTATATAGGTGATGAAAACCTATTTAGAAATTACATACCTGGGTTGACATCTCCACTAAGTGTTCATAATTTTGAACTAGTCTACATAGATATCGATGGTGGGAACACAAGGGAAGAGGTTACTGCTTTCTGGGTAAAGTCTATAGGGGCGACTCCTATCATATTAAAATGGGGATTCTAAATGGTTATAAGTTATAAAGGGAAAAATTGATATTAACTGATATAAACGAAAGTGTATTCTCTATAGAGAGTGATAATTTAAAATTTAAAAAAATGTTAGCTACGACCCTTTCTCCATTTGCAGAAGGATATAAATTCTCACCTAAGTTTAGAAATGGTTTTTGGGATGGTCGTGTTAAGTATTATAGTGTTGATAAAGGTAAACTAATAATACCAAAGGGTTTACAAGACCTAGTAATCAAAAAATTAGAACAAGACAGCATCGATTACTCTCTTACAAGCTTATCTTCTTATGAACAAATAGAATACACAACCTTCTGTAAATTTGTAGATTCTCTAAATCTACCGTTTAAACCGTATGACCATCAAATGTTGTCTAGTTTTGATAGCATCAATAGAGGTAGACTTATTATTGTTTCTGCAACCGGTAGTGGAAAATCGCTAATAGCATATATTATATGTCATTATCACTTCCAACACAATAGGAAAGTGCTACTTGTTGTCCCTAGCATTATGCTTACGGAGCAAATGTTTACTGATTTTAAAAATGATTATAAAGCACCACAAGAGTTTATGGATGAGATTAGACAAATTGGTGGCGACAATAAGATAAAAAAACTAGACAAACAAATTACTATATCCACTTGGCAGAGTCTACAAAATATAGAAAAGTCATTGTTTAAAAGTATTGATGTGATTATAGGCGATGAAATACACCAAGCCAAAAATTCAAAAGGTAATGTACTCAAAGATATTATATTCCCTTGTTGTCTAAATGCAAAATATAGAGTCGGTATGACCGGTACTTTACCTAAACTACAAGATGAAAAACTTGCGGTGCTTAGTGTTATAGGAAGTGCAAAAAAATATATTAGCACTAGACAACTTATTGATATGGGATTGGCGACAGAAGTGGAAATTAATATGTTTTATCTAAATTATACACAAGACGAAAGAAATGAATATTTTAAATTGAAATTCGACAAACAAGATGAACTAATTAGAAACCATAGGCGTAGAAATTTTATAGTGTCTAAACTAATACACAAAATATCAGATAAAGGTAATACTTTAGTATTATTTGAAAAACGTGATATGGGTGATTTGATTTTAAGATACACCGTAGCATTGAAATTGGGTATTGATATAGAAAACATGGTTATCATTTCTTCTCTTAGCCCTACACAAATAACACAATCTTTTTTAGAGATAACTAGTACTTCTAATGTAGACACTGTAGTATTTAATGGTTATACGATAATGGGTGATGCAACCAAGAGAAAGATAGTAAATATCTTAAAAAAAGTAACAGATGATGGTGCTCTTATAGACCAATATCTATTAAGTTTTAGGACTACAGAATCCCTTGATATATTTACTATTAATGGGGACATCAATAGCAAGTCTAGGGAGTACACTAGAAAGGTTTTAGAGGATAGAGGTAGTGATATGTACAAATTACGCTTCAAAGACGTTCTCGTGCATTTACAAGAAGATATAGTGGTGTTGCTAGAGGATGGTAATCACAAGTTGGTAAAAGATATAGTTGTTGGTGATATAGTTGATGAACATACTATGAAATCTTACTTATACCATCTATACAATTTAGAGAATGATAAGAAGACAAAAGACAAAAAGAATTTAACCTTATATGATATGATTTGTAATACGAATAGAGTTGATTCTATTACTAAGAGTGTAGGTTCTACTATATTAGCAACATACAGTACTATGAGCACGGGAGTTAGTATCAAAAAGATTAAGTCGATGGTATTTGCTTCATCTACTAAAAGCTTTTTTCGTGTGAATCAATCAATCGGTAGAGGGCTTAGGAAACATATATCTAAGGACATGGTTCAAATGTTTGATATAGTAGATGATTTTAGCACCAAGGACAAAAAAGGGAATTATTCTTTTGAAAATAGTACATTAAAGCATAGTAGACAAAGACTTGATATGTACATAGAAAATGAATACAACATAGTAGAAAGAGAAGTTAATTTGTAATCTTTATTTGGTTTAAGAAAACTTTAAGGTTGTATATTATATAATTTGATTACAACTTAAAATAGAAGGAAGAAAAATGGTACTATGTGAAAATTGCGGAGACAAATTATATATAGAGGTATACGACTTCGAGGAATATAGTTATATGATAAATGGTGAACCATTTTGTAGTGATTGTTTTTTTGACGAAGTAGGAGAAGATTATGCTTGTTTTGATTTAGATGATTGGGATGATAATGACTACTAATTAGTATAGTAGTCTGGTTCTATTGAATATAACACAAATAACCCACTAAGCTTTTTTGTGAGTTTCCCTGATTTTGGATAGTCAGGGATTTTTGATTTTTTATCATATACCTTTTTTAATTTATTGTAACTTTGCTTCTTTAACTTAGGTGACCTAGGAATCTCATTAGGGTGTACCATATTATAATTGTCTTTATCCCAATAGTTAGCAAGCTTACGCAACCATTCGCTCTTGTTTTTAATACCGTATCTTTTCATGTTATTCCAAACTTTACCCTCCATAGAATTACATCCCCTACACAATACCCCTCTTACCAATCCTGCACCATTTACACCAAGCTCTTCTTTCTTTGTCATATGTTGATGGTCTAAACACACACCTGTTTTATCGTCTAACAATTCACCACATAACCAACAACAACCACATTGCTCCTCTATAATAGTATCTCTTATATCACTTATATCTTTTTGTTTTAAATATACTAATTTATGCATAATCTAATCTTTTATAATTATTTATATTTTTTCTTTAAGTAACAATGTGTTACAATTAAAAAAAGGAAACACATGACAACTAGTGCATTACATGGAAAGAATGAAACAATACGTACAAGGACCATTCTATGAATATCAACCTTGTGTTTCCACCTGTGGTAGACTCTAATGGTAATAATCAAATATTTGCAGGTAGAACACAAAAGGGTGCAAGTATTATGAGTGGATATTTATACGTTTTTATAGATGGTTCTATTACCGATGTTAAACATTTGGAAGAAATTGAAGATAGATTGTCTATACCTTTTGTTATTAGTAAGCAATTACCAAGAAACGAGAATGTAGAGTTTGTTGCTGACATCGCTAGAGAAACCATAGTGAATGCCACAGTTGGTATAGGAGAATCTAGTGATGATGTATTGAAGTCCGGTATTACAGGGGTGTTAGTAACGTTACTAACATCATAACGACAACAATAATTGTTTGGCTTCTAAAGGGACTGATGACGATTACGAGTACAAAAAAGAGAATGGAAAGAATGGAAAGAATGGATTAGTTTTGTTCAAAAATGGTGAAGAGATTTTAATTATACCAGAGTTTAAGGTATAATTAAGTTTACTATTGTTAGTCAATAGTAAACTTAAGCTCTACTATTTCCAAATCAAACCTTAATTCTTCTATAGATATATCAAAGTTTATTATAGAATCGCTAATATCAAATATCAAATCCTCAGAGGTAATATCAATTTCTAATCTTTGTGTTGATACGGCAAATAACAAATCTTCTACCGTGTATGACCAATCTATACCCACGGCATCACACACTTGAATGGTGGTACCACAATACATAGATATTGTTATGGTGTCTATAACACTAGCACCTGCTGTATCTTCTACAGTAACTCTTATTAATATATCACCGGAATTTGGTATAGAGAGGTTTTCCAAATTTTCAGAGTATGGTATTGCACCACTATCAAATATTAGAACATCCATCACATCTACACCATCGGTATCATCTATAGCATTAAAGAGTTCCCATCTTATGGTACTAAGTGGCGCATCTACGGCTAAAGCACCATCAAAGAAAGACCAAGTTCGTGTTTCCGCATCTATCTCTAAAGCTGTCAAATCCAAAGTAGGTGCTAGAGTTTGTAAACTTATACTTCTATTGTAACTTGTAGTCACGATATTACCATTGTCTAGTGTATCATAGGTAACATACTGAAACATAATCCAATTTAATTTTTGTGCATCTGTAAAAACATGAGTTAAAGGAGTATTGTAATTACTACCATCTATATCAGTAATACCATCATCTAATGTAGTAATCTCAACATATTCTTGCATATCATCTACATTGTAGATTCTATAATACACATTAGTTATAGTATTGGTGTCGCCTGTGATATCAGGAGTAATAGCCATGGCTTCATTTATAAATGGTGAAGTAGGAGATAGTACAAAGAATGGAAAAACATAATTAACTATGTTTATCTCCCTCTGACACGTACTAGAAAGACCGTAAGAGTTTGTAGCCCTATGGTATATGGTATGAGTACCAACAGAGCTTATAACCCCTATAGAGGACACAGAACCTAATACAAAACCATCCCCTTGGCTTAAATCGTTTTCATACGTAGTTATTCCAACATTAGAGAATATATCATGCGCAAAATGTGTCTTTGTCTGGTAGAAGGTTTTTGAATCCCATAAGAAAGTGGAATCTGCACTTGCAAATGAGTTAATTGTTATGTTATCTCCGTGCACAACTTCAAATGGTACAGAGAATACACAACTTGGGGCAACAGATTCACATACTTTTAAGTTATTGATGTATACGTTACCACCACTAAGAGGGAACGTATAAAAAGAGAAAGTATCAGGGGCTGATTCATTACCAGTCCAACACTTTAGTAGTACGTGTTCTGTACTTACGTTTTGAACACCTAAAGTGTTGTCTTGGCTTGATATATCAGGGTCACCGATATTCTTATTGTACGACCCATCGGCAGGGTCAGGATTCACTACATCAGACCAATCAAATATAGAATTTGATTCATTATAAAAAAGTACACGAATTTGGTAGTTCGTGTTCTGTGAATCATCACAGTTATATACATTACCAGCAAGAGTTATATTTAAAGCTATGGTACTACCCTCTTTTTAGGTATTTATAACAATACAACTCTACTATTTAATTGTGGTGAGCACGTATTGATATTTGTTTCGGTTGGGCGTGTAATGATAGTTAACGCTTTCTGTATTTCTTTTTTGTCAACTTCTATATAGGAATCACCAATCACTATGTTAATGTTATCATCGTCGGTACTAGAAGATGTTAATTTTATAGTTTCTCCATTTTTGTTTTCAAAACTTACTTCATGTTTCATCAAAATCCTTTTATGTTAATAGATTTACGGTTATGCTTACTAAAGCATAACCACCAACCATAATAGATATTGTCAAAATTAGAGAATACCACCATTTCATGTCATATTGCCAATATAATCACTAACAAATTCATCATTCATATGTTTTTCAACAATATGTAAGTACAAATATCTGTGTTCACTTGGTATTGACATCACCAATCTCTTTGCTAATTCTGTAATGTGACGATGTGCGTGTTTACTCAATCTAAGTTCAAGGAAATGCATAAGACTTCTTCCATTGAATTTAATTTGTCCTCTATATATATAAGCTTGTGGTAATAATAGACTAATTTCATCATCGGACATACCATCTTCTATTGCTTCATCAACAATTTCTAAGATTTTTTTCAAATATTTTTCTGTCTTTTCTGTACCTTGTACTTCGTGTTTCCCTTTTCTCTTAGACGTTGTGTACCTTGTGGAGTTGTGAGTTACTATACCATTAGCAACATAATTATGGTGAATGTTAGCAACTCCTATATCATAAACTTTTTGTGTTTTTGATAATTGTATATTATCAACAATATCATAAACAATAGAATAATCTCCATTTATAGAAATAACATCACCTTCTTGTAAATCTTTAAGTTTCACCCAGCCTTTTTTAGTAAGGAATTTGTGGTTCTCTGTACATTCTATTGTTTTGTTTGTTATTTTAGTAGTCAATTTGTAAGTAGGATGTTCCCCATTATAAAAAACTTCTGATATGTTAGAATATACAAATTGTTTAGTATCAAAACAATACGTTCTTACTTTTGGTAAGTTTTTGTTTTGTATGGAACTTTGGTACAAGTCTTGTATTTCTCTTTTTCCTACCGAAGTAGTAACCATACTATCACCTGCTATACACCTCATTGTTAGAGAGACACCAACTCTATGTCTCGAAAACGCCAAAAGGGTTTTTGTGTTCATTTCCACGTCCCAATGATAATCAATCATCTCCATAATCGACTCATGTTTCAATTTAACACCGATTCTTTTGATTAAATCTTTATCTTTGTCGCCTGTATAAGGAGGACACTTCCCACTAATATAAGATAAATCCGTATCACTATGGTGATGTGAGTCATGGCTCATTCTCGTGGCATTAGAAGCCAACCACAAAGGTGTAGCAAATAACAAATCACATTGTAATTTTTCTTTCATTAAGTTCCTTTTATCTATTTTTGAAATCGTTCATTGGGTAGTATAATGTGGTTACCCACTCTATTTGCTCACCGGTATACAACGCCACTTGTCCAACATGGACAAAACACAACCAATACCATTTATACCCTATATATTTAGGAAACAATAAAAATTTATCAATTGTTCTCTTTTGTCCTATATATCTTGGTTTCATAATATCCTCTTTGTAATTAAGTATAATACAATATTTATACTTAAAAATTACTTAACCTATAAAACATAAATACAATAAAAAGGGGACTATGTATGGAATTCACAAATGATTTAGATGATTTAGATGATGCAATGGACAAAATACAAAAAGATTTTGATTCACAAATGGCTGTTATATCTAATAATAGCAATGACTTTCACAAACAAATCATAGCACTTAGCGCTCGCCACCCAGAACAACAAGACATTATAGAATTCATGGTTTTTATGAATGATAAACAAGAAACTAATCATACACAGTTTAGGGAGTCTATGACTTCTATGTTTGTAGAGTTTATAAAAAATAAGAGAACATTGATTATATCATTGAAGAGACAACACGAAAAGGCAAAAGATAAGGTAATCAAGGAAGATTATAAACCAAAAGAGCTTACTGGATTCTCTTGGTTATTTTCTAAGATGAAGAGTATGGCTGATGTTAAAATAATACTATGGGGGGGTATTATCTTAGTAGGCTCTCTTAGTTTTTTATTTTTCCCAACAGAGACACTAGAAATTATAAAGGCGATTAAGTAGGATGATAAAAATGTTTGAAAAAATAATGGGGTTGTATCATAACAATAGACGGGAACCTTTAGAACTTACCAAGACCACCGAAGACAAAGTGATAGAGATGAGATTAACAATGGATTCCTCAGATTGTCATTTTTGTGATAAACACAAGTTTATAGATGATTGCCAATTGGATAGTGCCACATTTTACGAGAACAAGGATATAACCAAGGGAAAAAAGAATATACTTATTATAGATGATAATATATCAGTAGTAAATATTTTATTAGAAGATTTTTTATATTTCAAAAGAGAGAATTCGTTTGATATAGACGAGTACAACATTATAACATTTAGTGATGCCATGGCAGGGTTTAAACTCAAAAAGTACTTAGATGCCCATATAGAGTTTCAAGTAGATTTTGCGATTATAGATTTGACTCTTAAGGGTGCTTATTATGATGAACATTATGGTTCTGTTGTACTAAATGGTGTAGATGTGTTATCTATGTTAGTCAATAGAAACAAAGATTTAAGGTATGCATTTTATACCGGTAGTTCTTTCGATACAGGTATAAAATATGTAAAGGATTTGGTTGATTCTTTCCATAAACTATTCGATAAAGAAATACAAGACCATGTTATAGATAAGAGTGATTTTGATAGAGAATCAAGAAGAAACAAAATATTGAAATGTATGAATGGTTTGATAGATAAGGGGTAACCCCTTTATCTTATTGTTTGTTTAGTACGTCTATTTGTGTGTTAAAGTTTGTCATTGATGACACTAGGCCATTATGTGCAAGTTTGTACTCTTTCATCTTAGACAAAAGACTAATGTATTCACTAATTTCTACTTCTACATAAGTAATACCATCTCTTTCTACTTTAGTACCTGACGTATTAAAATCATTGAACTTTTTATAATATTGTATAGGGAAAGTTGGACATTGTGTGATGTTCATTTGTACTATAGGAACAACACTTTTTGAAGTACAAGAAGAGAACAACAATGCTGATATAAAAATACTAAACAGTAATAGTAAACTTTTCATTAATACCCACTCTTTCTATTTCTTTTTCTACTTCGTTTTCAAAATGACTCAATTCTTCTTTTGCTTTTTCTTTTTCTAATATCACATCATCAAGTATTTCTTCTTTAGCTACATGTACCATAACGTCTCTTTCATTTTTGTGCTCTTGTGTGACCAAGTCTCTTTTTGTTTGTTCTAGGTCTTCTTCCAAATCATCAACACGGTTACTCTTAAACTTAAGAAGAAGACCCCCTATCATAATGATGGTAGATATTATACCTACGATGAATACTTTGATATTACTAAACATCATACCCCCTTTATCTTAGCTATACCTTCTAACGCTGTTTTTACGCCGTTGACGCCCAATACAACAAAAGCAAATGATGCTAGTAATGTATATGCTACTGTATCTACCACAGGTTGGGGTATCACTACCCCGAAGAATGATGCCGATACGACAGCTACATAAGATAAAATCATAGATATAAGGGCAATCCTTGTGCTAAGATGATGCCTAGCCCAAAAATCATGAACTTCATTTAATTTTTCTTCTGTCTCTTCCATAAAACAACCTTTTAATATTATTTATAAGTTTATAAAAATTTAATTTTAGGGTGTGCCATCAACTCTGTACAAAATGCCATAGTCGTGATTGATTTGTCTCTAGCCCTAAAATCCATATCCATATATTTTGCACATAATATGATAGCGTCAGGTTGTGATGTTTTCTCTACTAACTCATCGATATTTTTAAAGAAGTATGTGTATATACTAGATACATCGTGCATTTCCAAGATGTGTAGTCGCATCTTAGTGAAATCTTTGTCTTTAATCTGTACCATTGTAGTCTTATACATAGCATTTGTTTCCATGATAACATTATCAATCGACAAGGTACCAGAAATAGACTGTTTTTGTAATATCTTAGTCATTTTGCGTATAGATGGGTATAAATTCTTAACAATAGTGATTGCATCTTTTTTCTCATAAACTACTTTTTCATTTTTTAGTATAAATTCTAGTCTTTTAACACTAGCAACCATCAACTCTTTTTTGTGTTTTGTTGTTATATTATCAAAATTGTACTCGGTAAGTCTATCAAGTAAAGGTTCAATCAACTTCTCTCTATAATTACAAGTAAATATAAATGATACAGTTTTTGAAAACTCTTCTATAATACCACGTAGGCTTGCTTGTGCATTAGGACTTAGACCATCGCTCTCATCAACAACTATAATCTTAGGATTACCTTCGATAGACATAGATGAAGCGAAATTAACTACTGTGTTCCTCATGTCATCAATACCATTATCCTTTGAGCCATTAATCCATTTAACATCCGCGCTTATATCATTGATTAATGCCGTTGTTAAACTTGTTTTACCCGTACCAGGTGAGTTAGAATTCAGTAATATGTTAGCTAAATTACCTTTACTCACTTGTTGCTTAAAACTATCTATCATATCTTTAGGGATAATGACATCTTCTATTGTTCTCGGTCTATATCTTTCTTCCCATAGGGGTTCATCCATATCAAATCTAGTCATTCTTTTCCTTTTTTATTTGTGGTTTTTACCATTGTTCTATATCATCTTCGCCTAAATTTAATTTATCTACTATCAAATCGTCTATAATACTTAGACTTTTCTCTGAAAAATTAACATATAACAACATAGTCTTAATTTTTCTAGTTAGATGTTTGGTCAACCTATTTTCCATTAAATTATCAACATTGTTTGTCTTTTTAGCATAAAACCAAAATGTATACCACTTTATATTTTTTTTAATGTACTCTTTTGTTACTATACTCATAGTCACACTAGTATTATAATTACCAACAAGATAATTGAAATCATTGACAAGGTGTCTTTTATAATCTAATATCTCTTTTTTGAATCCTATACCATCTTCTATTTTTGCTTCATTCAATTCATACACAAAATCATTAGGCGTGTTAGGGCTTTTATAAAACGCAATGTATAAACACAAAGCTTTAAAGTTCAATTTGCTATACTTACTATATTTACTATTTGAGTAAGCATAAAACATCTTAAAATTATCCCTTACTTCTTTGCTATGATTCACAGTGGTTAAAGGTGTCTTGCTAGAATTTACAAATGTGAACAATACACTATGTAATATATTATATTGTTCATTGTACTGTAACAAACTACCAACCTTTAATTGTTATAGCTGTAGGTTTCTCCACGTCTTTTATATGATGATTTTTATACAAATTCTTCTCAAATATAGACACAAAGTCTAAATCATCAGCAAGTATATCACCAACCTCTTTTATGTCTAAATCGTTATGTTCACAATATGATAATATTACCGTCAACATATCAAAAGTACCATCATTGGAAATTTTGATATGTTCCTCTTTGAACTCATTGATATTATGTATTAGTTTGTTGTACTCTACTCTCATATCATGTTTTTCTTGTTTGTTCTCTATTAATTCGGTTGATTCATTAATATCATCAAATTCACCCATTATACTTCCTCTACCTTTATATTTGAAAAATCATCTACTAATGCAAATGTCACAATCCTATTGAACATCTCTACTTTTTCTTGAATGTCTTGGTTGTGTGAAACGATTATAATATCTTTTTCTTTAAACTCTTCTTTAATTATATTTAAAAGTTCATTTCTACCCTCATAATCCAACGAACTATCAAGTACCTCATCAAGAAATAGTGTATTCCATGTCACACCATTCTTATTTTCAATCAATTTTAAAAAAGCAAACATCAAAGAAAACTTTATTCTTGCTTTTTGTCCATTACTAAGACCATTAAACTCACCGGAACCACTCGTCCTAACAAGTTGCTCTTTTAAATCAGCACCTATAGTGAATATAAATTCAGACATACCAAACTTATCTAAGAATGTATTAATCCACTTGTTTAGTATAGGTAGTTGTTGGCTAATCAAATGCCCTTTTAAGTCATCCGATTCTACATATTTCTTGATTATATCTAGTGCCCTTTGGTCTTTTGTTATTGTACCTTGTTCTTCACATAATAATATCATTTTTTCTTCATTTTCTTTTAAGTTTGATTCATCAAAATCCATCAATGTGAGATTTTCTAATATTAAAATCTCTTCTTTTAAGTTAGTTATGGTAGATAACAACATTGAAATTTGTGTATTAGATGATTTTGCTCTATCTATGTCAATAGATGTATCTTCTATTTCTTTTGTTAGTGTATCAATCAATGGTTTGTTCTCTGTGGCTTCGATTTTAAGAGCGTTTAGCTCTTCCTTAAGGATTAGTATCTCTTTCTCACTAGCATCCCCTAGAAGCGTAATATGACCGCATGATTCGCATTCCGCACCATTGTCTAAGACCCTCTGTTGTTCTCTAATAGAATTGTTGATATTAATAGCGTTTGTTTTTATAATTTGTGTGTTTTCTTTTAGTTTTTCGAGTTCTATTTTCTTGTTTTTATATGGTTGTACCATAGGTTTCACAAGTTCTAATATCACCCTATGTTTTTCTATATTGCTCTCGTGAGCCAATATCTGTTCATTCTTATGACCTATGATATTATCATTTTGGTTCTTTAGTTTTTCATTGTGTGATTCGGCTTTTTGTTTCATAGACGTTTCCGATAATATGATACTTTTTGTACTATGTGTTCTTTCATCAACTAATACTTTTTGTTCTTTGTTTGTTTTCATCCTAGATTTTACAACATCCTTGATATAAGTAAAAATTTTAGTGTCGGTAAGTGTCTGTAATATATCTTCTTT
>Ga0233440_1000532_pt1 | contig 43688 bp, 42 predicted proteins | sample SI_123_September_5_FD_182791 | JGI IMG/M metagenome (GOLD analysis project Ga0233440, IMG submission 182791) | Seawater microbial communities from Saanich Inlet, British Columbia, Canada - SI_123_September2016_120_MG | ecosystem: Environmental > Aquatic > Marine > Inlet | place: Canada: British... | reverse complement strand
AGAAAGAGTAGTTAGCTCCATCAATCTTCTCTTCGACAGACCAAGTTACTGAAGGGAATAGAGAGTGCTCAATCACATCTTTGACAAACAACTCTCTATGCCCGTTCTCTATGCTAGAATATCTCTTGAATTTCATAATACCACCTCTACGCTAATGTGAGCCCACTCGTCCCTCTCGTCTTGCCACTCTTCTTCTATAGCAATTCCGTTTCCAATACCATAGCTATCGCAAACTTCGTAAGCAGCTTCTGTTGCATAAGATTCAGCTTCAGCGAAGTTAGCACACTCAATAGTCTCTTCTTCGATATCGTTGTAAATGCCTGCAGCACCGTATTCAATGTTGAATTTCATTTTATTTTCCTTTTCTCAGTTTATAAAGATATTATACACTCTTTTAAGTAAAAAGTCAAGAATTATTTTCAATTAAATAGTATGCCATAAAGCATTAGTTAATACTTTCCACTCTTAAAACCTCTAAAACTCTTTTCACTCCCGAGAATCTACGCTGTGTAAACTTTCTAAGAGCATCTCCTTTACTACCTGCGAACAAGAAGTTCTCTTGAGTTAATCCATCTGTGCCAACCCATAATACTTTAAATACTTTATCCTTCATTCTGTGTCTCCTTAGCTAACCATAAAATGTACTCATCCCAGTCTTTATCAGTCATTTCATATCCTTTTTCTTTATCAGTCATTTCATATCTCCTTTTTTCAGTTAAAATCTTTTTAAATCTTTTTTAAACCTTCCGAATAGTAAGCAAACCTTTAGTCTCTGGGCGACCTGTGATAAAGGTACTAGACAGTTTTCTAATAGCAACTGTAGGTTTACGATAAAACCCTTTCACTAGTGTACCTTTATATTCCATCACCCAAGTAAAAGGAACATTTGCAGAACTACCTAAAATAGAACCATTACCGCCTAAGCTAAGGAACTTACTTTTCCAAACGCTAGAATGATGCTCGCCTTCTGTTAAAGCGTGAGCAATCTCGTGAACTAATGTATTTAGTACATCTGCGTCAGCTCTGTTCACATTGTAGATGCTAAGAAAGATTGTTTTCTTAGAGTAATTACATACGCCATTGGTTCTAACACGACGATTCCAATTGAAAGTCCAGCCTACTAAGGCAGAAGCAATCATTTCTACAGCTTTTGTTTCTATTTCATTCTTGTTCATTCTTTTCTCCATTTCAATAAAGATATTATACAGTATTTTAAACTAAAAGTCAAGAATTATTTTCCAATTTATACTAGAAAAATCACTACTAGAATACTATTACCCATATACTAATGAAAACTTTATATTGACAACGAGAGAAAAATATGGTATAATATTGGATATAATGAAACGGATTGAAAGATATCGACAATGGACTGTTTGCGAAAAGCACCCTTGGGAATCATGATTAAAAAATTACATTGCGAAATCTTCGATTTTGTCGCATTGTTGATTTTTTTCTAATCATTCTTATTCCCTAGGGTGGGTTGCGCAGAAACTTAGTCCATTGTCCTATTTGACGAGATAGGTCCTTTTTCTTTTCTTTCTTATTTATTCAATTGCTTATTTTATGGCTAAGAATCTTAACTATTATTTACTGTAATAACTTCAGGAAAGCTAATTTTTTGGAGGCTAAGAGATTAATAACTTGTTATGCTAAAATAATACTTGACAAAATGGTTAAATAAGAGTATAATATACTATTATAAACTGATAAAAGGCTAAAATATGATCTCACCTAAACGAACGCTTGAAGAATACCCTCTAACCGAATTGCTGAAGTTGATTACATCGGGTACAAAAGTACAGGATAAACTTCCCACACCATTTTTTAGACACGCAGCACCTTTTCTAGCTCAAAACATTCCGCTAGTAATTGAAGATGGACTAATTTCTCCTAGCAAGACTATTACGAAGATGCGTACGATAGGGAACAAATTAGTTAATATGATTTTCAAACTGTATGCTCTAGCTCCTAGGACGGATATTTTAGCTGTGCCTCAGGGTAAAGTACCTGAACTTTCTACAGCAGTACCTTTAACAATGGCAGCACTAAAAGACTTTCAAGGTATTGACTATAATGCTTGGGATAAAAATGATCCTAGCATTGTATATTTTTTAGGTACGGGACTTCAAGGCTTGCACTTATTGCAGCAAATAGACAGAGCTGATTATATTTTAGACTCAGCTAAGGTAGTCGAGTACAGAAATATTGGCCAGACCTACCTTTCAGGTAAGAAGGCCAACAAGCAAGAACCTCCAACAGCTTGGAAGTTAAATAAAATTGGGCTGCTTCCAAGTGAGGTAAATGATAAAGCAATACCTAGGGTAGATGTAATAAATCGTATGCTTTTACAAACTTGGGTATTTAATAAGGATTTAAGGCAAGAAAATATGATCCTAGACCCGTGGGATTGGGAAGCAACACCAGAACCTTGGGATATGGCAGCTTTAGACTTAGCCAACCCACTAGATGTTAAGGCAAGTTTTATGGAAGGACTTCCTTTTTAATTAACCACATTCACTAATAAAGCTTAACCACATTCACTAATAAAACTTAACCACATTCACTAATAAAACTTAACCACATTCACTAATAAAACTTAACCACATTCACTAATAAAGCTTGCGCGCAATTGACCCTTTCAGGGTATCTCGCGCGCTCGCTACACCCTACGATAAAGGATAAATAAAATGACCATAGCAAAAAATTATACAACAGATCAAGTAGCACTTCTTAGAGACGAGTACACTGCAAACCCTAATAAAGAGACTGTGGAGCATATAGCAGTAACCTTAGGCAAGAGCGTCCGCTCCGTTATTGGTAAACTATCTACCGAGGGTATATACCAGAAGGCTATAAAGGTAACCAAAACTGGAGCTCCTCAGGTCACTAAAGCTGAGTGGGTTGCTCGTATGCAAGAAATCACTGGTGAAGACCTTGAGGGGTTGGACAAAGCACCAAAAGCAGTACTTGAGAAATTATTTCTAGCACTCGATGGCTAAATACTAAAACTTTAGGCAGCTACTATATCCTTGGCGTTTCATAAACGCTGAGGATTTTTTTCGTCTTTATGAGATGACCTCTATGAGAGAGCGCACCATTCGACTGGTGTGGAAAAAGGCGCTGAGAGCGTTTTCGGCGCAGAACGCTACTATTGTATGCAGTACTCTGCCAAGGCGGACCAATTGCTACCATTTGATACTAAACTCTCCGATTTAACAATAGCGCGCGCCTTAACCCTTCGGGTTCACACTACGCGCGGTGTAGCAAGTGCACGCAAGACTTTGTGAGAATTTGAGAGAGTTTGTGAGAATTTGAGAGAATTTGCACGATTGTAGCGATTGTGCGCAACCTGATCCTTTCAGGATCGAACTGCGCGGTTGCGTAAATTTGCCATAGGTGTACTACTGAGGTTTGGCGCGAGCGCACAGATTAATTTGCAGTTATCCGAAGAAAAGACTTGACAAGCCGCTCAAACTGTGCTATAATTGGCGCGCCTAAGCGCGAATGATTATCATTAGACGAAAAAAAGCCCCACCTTTCGGCAGGGCTTTTGGTAAGGCTTTTAAGCTTAGCCTAGTGCTTTAAGTAGCGTATTAAGGTCAGCCTTGGTCGCTTTAGACATAGTCTCTAGCTCTCCCAAATCCACTCCTACCTTCGCAGCAATCTTAGCTACAAGGTTAGCTTTAGTGATTACGGGAGCTCCCGTTTTGGTAGTGCGAGGAATTGCTTTGTACACACCCATATTGGACAGCTTAGCAATTACCGAGCGTTTAGATTTACCTGTGAATCCCATAATGGTCTCAATGTTCTCAACCACAGAATTTGTACCATCGGCAAATACTTTAGCCATTTTAGCAGTCATCTCGTCAGTGTAGTTTACATTTTTGTCAGTCATAATATATCTCCTAGTATTGAATTAAAGTTTTGGTTCAAAAGATTGTTTCTTTCTCAATCTTTATATGTATATTATACACGCGTTTTAGCATTTTGTCAAGACTTTTTTTAGCAATTTCTCGATAAACTTATTTCTAACTTAATCTAAAATAAAGCTTGACAAACTCGCCCGCGCACTGTATAATCGGCGCGTTTGCTAAACGCGAATGAGAATCATTCGTATTCGCACTGGCGCAGAGCACACCAACGAAAAAATCATAGTAGTACTACTACTGGCGCAGTGGAGCTCCACTGCGCTGGTTCAATTAGGTATGCTTCTCAAAGGCTAATACGAATCATTCGCATTTAGATTTATAAACGCTAATGATAATCATTCGCATTTAGATTTATAAACGCTAATGATAATCATTCGCAACAAAAATAAGTGAAAATAACTATTGACAAGCCCAAAAAAAAATGGTATAATTATAGTAGCGTGCCAAAAATTTTTGGCGCTAATACGAATCATTCGCATTTAGATTTATAAACGCTAATGATAATCATTCGCAACAAAATCGGCGCTGCCAAATGAGAATCATTCGCATTTAGGTTTAACTATTTCCAGGATTATACCAACAGGGACAAAAATCCCCATTAAAAAAGTGGGTTATGGTAACTCTTTAGAGTAAAGAGTTACCATAAAGCATATCTAACTAAAGCTAGTTACTAGCGTTTGTAGGTCTGCTTTCGTAGATTTTACTAGCGAGTTAATCTCAATATTAAAATGAGCGTTAATTTTTTTTACCAATTCCATTTTGGTAACTATGGGAGCACCTGCTTTAGTTACTCGTTCAATTTTCTTGTACACACCTTCCTTAGATAGTTTCGCTATTAAAGAGCGTATGCTTTTACCTGTAGATTCTTTCAACAATTCTACCGTTTCACGGGTAGGATTTGCGCTATAAGCCTCCACAATAGTTTTAGTAAGTGCATCCGTGTAGTTCACAGTTTTAGTTTTATCAGTCATAATATATTCCTTATTAAAATGGTTGTTGCGGTATTGCCTCAATCCATATGTACATTATACAGCATTTGAAAAAAAAGTCAAGCTTTTTTTCATTTATTTTTCAATTCTTTTTTAGCGTATTTATATGCAATTATCGTGCCAACAATTATATATGCAATTATCGTGCCACATTTCTACACCTCCGCAACCCTGGTGTATACCTAGTGAGATCAATTCCTCCGCTACTCAGGTGTATAGCTAGTGAGATCAATTCCTCCGCTACTCAGGTGTATACCTAGTGAGATCAATTCCTCCGCTACTCAGGTGTATACCTAGTGAGCGCGTGTTGAGAATCATTCTCATACAGGGCGGTAATGAGACTCATTCGCATTTCGGCGCTTCGCGCACCCACACGTGTAAAACTTTTAAAATATACAAGTTTACGTCAATTGACGCTAAACGATAGCGAATAGTAAACAACGCTAAACGATAGCGAATAGTAAACAACGCTAAACGATAGCGAATAGTAAACAACGCTAAACGATAGCGAATAGCGAGTAACAAGCAGCGAATAATAGTTAATAAGACTACCCAGTACACAATATAAAGGGGACCAACTCAAAAAAACTTCTTGACATTTTTCCCATTTTTTGTTATACTTCAGTATATAAATGAGAGGAATATAATGCAAAATTTAGCAACAGTAGAAGAGGCAAATATCTCCCCCGAGGGGTTAGAGATCGCAAATACCTATTTAAAAACCACCTCCGTTAGAGAAACAGCACTCCTACTTAAAGTCCCCGAGGATTCCGTTAGTAAATACCTGAATCAGCGAGAAGTAAAAAAGTACGTGGATACTGTTTTCTTAGACTTAGGTTATAGAAATAGATTCAAGTTGGCAGCAACGTTAGATAACATCATTGAGCAGAAGCTTGAAGAATTAGACGAGACGGAGATGACATCTAACAAAGATATTGCCGACTTGTTACAAATGGCCCATAAGATGCGAATGGATGAAATAAAAGCCACCGCAGACCAAACTAAAGCAGAGCAAGCAATTGTTAAAAATCAGACAAATGTCCAGATTAACGATAACTCTAGCTTTGGTGAAGGTAATTATGGGGAACTTATGAAAAAATTATTACAGGATGGTTAATATGAACGCAGTGGATAGAGCAGAAGCCCTTTCAAAGAGCTTAAAAGTAGAAGGATTTAAGAATTTCAATACATGGACTTTAGACCTTTTAGAAGCCCTAAACAGCAAGATGGAAGCTCTAGAGTTAGAGATTTCAAAATTAAGGATAAAAAATGGCACATCTAAATAATGAAGCTATTAGAGAAGCATACAAATCATATGGTAGCCTAGATGCTACTTGGAAACAGTTCAGAGGAAATGGAGCTTCTTTAGATTATATTAAGAAAGTCTGTGTACCTCCAGCAGTAAAGAAGAAAACAGGTAAATAATGTCTATAAATACTGAGGTACTGGAAAAACTAGGAAAGTTGGAAGCCCGCTGCGACGAAGGTTGTGGCAAGAAAGTACCCTTAGGATTAATATTAGCTATATGCGTACAAACGTTCGCCATTATTTGGTGGGCAGCTGGAGTAGACGGAACGGTCCAGCGTATAGAATCTAGCATGCATAAAACTCTTAATGAAACTGAAGTTAAAAACTTTATAGCAGAAAGAGAAAAAGTTTATATGGAGATGGATGGAGACAGACATCTAAATATACAGTCCCGAATGGTACGTGTAGAAAGCAATTTTGAGCATATAAATAAAGCCTTAGATAGAATTGAAGGTATACTTACTAAGAAAATATGGAAATAATTTTTTGCCATTTTTATATGGTGTTTTAATAATCCTAGGGCTTCGGGGAGTTCTCACGATAAAATAAACTTCGAAGCCCTCCATAGTGAGGGCTTCTTTAATGGAACTAAATGAAATAAATGAACTTATAGAGACGCTAATGCCTAAAGTAGAGGCTTTAGCTTCTAAATATGTTAAAATATATAAAGAATTAAATGCTCCTGCTACTGCTACTGCTACTGCTAGCGTTTCAAAAGACTTTAAAAAGATCTATAGAGAAATTAGTAAAGAAACCCACCCCGATAGAGTAGAGGGGCATGAGGATCAATTTAAACGTGCATCTGTTGCTTATAAAGAAAAAAACGAATTAGAAATGTTACGCGTTTATAGCGAACTTGGTCATTATTCTAGTAACTTAGTAGATGAGCAAGAATTAAAAGATGTAAAAAGTAGTAACCGCTACCGATGGGTTATGCTATACCAGGAAGGTAAAATACAAGAGGTTAAAGAAGATCTTTTGAAGTTCTTACTTAACGAGATATACACCTTGGAGGTAGAAAATGAGTAGATGGTGTGGGTGGAGTCAAGCTGTTTCCCAGATATTAGTTGCTTGTTGCTTTCTTTATATGGCTTTCGTTGCTAATAGGGCTCTTATTAGTATTAGCGAAACTATTGTAGAGGCTAAAGAGGATTTACACTCTATACAGCAATCTATGCTACATATGAATAATGAGTTACATACTGTTAATACACGAATGGAACAAATGAATACACAAGTTGACGGTGTACGTCGCAAATTAAACCCTTTTAGAATGTTTAGTCCTTTTTAGGCTGGAGAAGAGATGTTAGAAATTAGTAGAGATGATATTAGTGCAGATGCTTTAATAGAGTACCCTAAAGATACTAGGTTTATAAAATTACCTATTAACCAGTATATGGAGCTACTTAAAATTGAGCCAATTAGATCGCAAATTGCTTTAATAAACGCGATCAATTCGCCTAAGTATAGATTTGTAGTATCAGCACTTTCTCGAAGGCAAGGTAAGACTTACATTGCTAATATTATAGGTCAGCTAATAGCTTTAGTACCCGGTATGAATGTACTAATCATGAGTCCTAACTATTCTCTATCTCAGATATCTTTTGACCTGCAACGTAACCTGATTAAACACTTCGATTTAGAAGTAGCTAGAGATAATGCGAAAGATAAAATTATTGAACTCACGAATGGTAGTACTGTTAGAATGGGTTCCGTCAATCAAGTTGATTCTACAGTTGGTAGGTCTTACGACTTAATTATATTTGATGAAGCTGCCCTCGGTGATGCTGGTATGGATGCGTTTAACGTCGCATTAAGACCTACTCTAGACAAACCTAACTCAAAGTGTATTTTTATTAGTACCCCTCGTGGACGTAATAACTGGTTCTCGGAATTTTATCAGCGTGGTTATAATAATGAGTACCCAACGTGGTGTTCTATTAGAGCTACCTATCATGAAAACCCTAGAATTAGTCAAGAGGATATTGATGAAGCTAAAAGAGGTATGTCTAAAGCGGAATTTAACCAAGAGTACCTAGCAGACTTTAATACTTTTGAAGGACAGGTTTGGGACTTTAATTACGCTGAATGCGTAGCTGATCTATCTGAATTAGATACCTCCCGTATGGATATATTTGCAGGAATGGACGTGGGCTACAAAGATCCTACGGCTTTTTGCGTTGTCGGATATGACTGGGATTCTGAGAAGTATTTTATTCTTGATGAGTATATGGAAGCGGAGAGAACTACGGAGCAGCACGCTATAGCTATTCAAGTTCTAATTGATAGGTGGGATATAGATGTAATTTATATAGACTCTGCCGCTCAACAAATGAGATTCGATTTAGCTCAGAAGTATGATATATCAACTACTAATGCAACTAAGAGCGTACTTGATGGGATTGCTGCAGTAGCTACTATAGTAGATAACGACAGTCTTATGGTAGGACAACACTGTAAAGAGACTTTAGCTGCTTTGGACCAGTATCAGTGGAACCCTAATAAAAATTTACTAGTTGAAAAACCTGTTCACAACATGGCTTCACATATGTCAGATAGTTTACGTTACGCTTTGTACACTTTTGTAGCCTCAGAAATAACTTTCTAAAAAATAGTACTTGACAATCTAGGTTATTTTTGATATAATATAGTTGCAAGAGTTGAGAAGTAACAGAAAAACCAATGGATAGCCCCGCTTATAACTTCTTTATTCTTGCAGATAAAATTATAGGGGCTTCCGTTGGTTTTTCTGTTTTAGGAGTAAAAAATGAGATACACAGAAGAAGAGTTAATTGAGAGTTTACAGAAGTTTTATAAAGAGAATAACAGAGCACCCAAACAAAAGGAATGTAGTGAATTTGAATATCTAAAGGGGGCCTCTACTTATATTAATAGATTTGGCACTTGGGATAAAGTTTGTTCAGTAGCAGGAATACCTTATAGTGTTAGTAAGTTTAATACCTCTGTTTCAAAAGAATACATAATTGAAGGACTAACTAAGTTTTTTAAACAGCACGGAAGACCTCCAAAAGTGCGTGAATGTAAAGAGGTGGAGTACTTACCTAGTGATGTAAAGATACGCAAAGAGTTCGGTTCTTGGGATAATGCATTAAAAGAAGCAGGTCTTAGTACTTCCTGGACTATTGAAAAAATAAAAAAGGGTGTTCTAAGTTTAGCAGATGAGCTAGGTAGAACACCTACTTCTGAGGAAGTAAATAAATCCTTAAAAACTCCTAGTCGTCAAACTATTTATAAAAAATTCGGTGGATATGATAATTTACTAGGTACTTTAAACCTAAAAAGACATTGCAATCAATCACATATTACGGAAGAAAATTTAGCTCTATCTTATAATAAAGAATGGTTATTAGAACAAAATAAAACAAAACCTCTACAAAAGATTAGTGAGGAACTTGGTTTCAATAAACATAGAATGTCCGATAGATTTAAAGAATTAGGATTAAAAGCTAGTAACTCCCTTAAAGTATCTCAAGAAGAACTAGACTTACTAGCGGAAATTAAGATATTGTACTCAGGAGAAATACTAACCTCTCAAAGACTTCTAGAAGGTAAAGAAATAGATATATATCTCCCAGAGCTAAAGTTAGGTATAGAGTTTAATGGATTGTATTGGCATAGTGAGAAACAGGGGAAGGGTAGAAACTACCATTTAAATAAGACTCTAGCAGCAGAAAAGCTCGGTATTAGATTAGTTCATATATTTGAGCATGAGTGGGTAAACCAGCGAGAATTAGTACTTTCAAGAATAAAGAATATGTTAGGGAAGTCTGATAGAATATATGCTAGAAAATGTACAGTATCCGAACTAGGGGTGCCAGAGTCTAAAGAGTTTTTAAATACTAATCATATTCAAAAGTATGTAGGAGCCTCAGTTAAACTGGGATTATATTACGAAGAAGATTTAGTGGCTGTAATGACTTTTGGTAAATCCAGATATAGTGGAGCAGCCGACTGGGAACTAATTAGATATGCAAATAGGATGGGATCAAGTGTAGTTGGGGGCGCCTCCAAACTCTTTAAGTACTTCTTAAGAAACTACAAACCTAAAGGAATTTTATCTTATTCAGATAGACGTTGGAATACTGGAAACCTATATAGTATGCTAGGTTTTACACATACACATAATAGTAGCCCTAACTATTGGTATTTTAAAGGGCTTAAAGTGTACTCAAGGGTAAAGTTTCAAAAGCATAAATTAGCTAACGTTTTAGAAGAATTTGAACCAAAATGGACTGAGGTTGAAAATATGTATTATGCTAATTTTAATAGATTTTTTGATTCCGGTAACTCTGTTTTTCTTTGGAACCCCTGAAAAATACCTCTTGACATTTCAGGAGTATTTTGGTATAATGACGTTATAAACTAGGATTTTAAAATGATATATACAGATGAATTCTTGATACAAGAGCTTCAGCATTTTTCGAGTTACTTAGATAAAAATCCCACACAGAGAGAAGTTAAGCAAGATGAATTAATGCCTGCAACTTCCACATATGAGAAAAGGTTTGGTTCTTGGAATAAGGCTTTAGAAGCTGCAGGCCTTAATAATAATTTAAAACAACATAGAAAGTATACTAAAATAGAACTAGTTACTTTATTTAAAAACCTTTGTACAGAATTAAAAAAGGTGCCTACAGTACGAGAATTAAACTTAGATAAAAGTACTCCCTCTGCTTCTACATATGCAAGGTACTTTGGTTCTTATAATTCCATTTGTGCTTTAGTAGTTAAAGGCTGTTATGGTAAATCAAAGAATATTAGTAAAGAAAACTTAGCTCTATCTTACAATAAAGAATGGCTTAGTAAGGAAAACGAGACTAAAACTTTACACGAAATAAGTAATGATTTAGGGTATAATAAACATAGAATGTCTAGCAGGTTCAAAGAGTTAGATATTAAACCTATACTACATAAAGAATCATTGAAAGAAAAAGAGTGGTTAGATTCTTTAGGTATTACAGAAAGACAGTATCCGATAGCGAACTATAAAGTCGATGGATACGATCCTGAGACTAATACAGTATACGAGTTCTTAGGTGATTACTGGCACGGTAATCCTGAAGTTTACGATCCAGACGACTACAATGAGAAAGTAGGTAAAACGTTTGGACAGTTATTTGATGAAACTAATATAAGACTAGAACATATCAAGTCTTTAGGATACAATATAATTACAGAGTGGGAAAACTAATGTATACTAAAGAACTACTAATAGAAGAGTTAAGGTACTTTGCGGAATATTTAGGTAAAACGCCTACAATACCTGAAGTAGATAATGATACTTTAATGCCTTGCAGTACTACTTATAAAAACTGTTTTGGGTCTTGGAATAACGCATTAGTTGAGGTAGGTTTAAAATCTAACATCCTAACACACACTGATGTGCACTTAATAAGGTTATTAGAACAGTTTGCAGTAGTTTTGGGTAAAACGCCTACAGTATCTGAGATAGATAAAAGTACTTCAATGCCTTGTAGTACTACTTATAAAGATCGTTTTGGCTCCTGGAACAACGCAATAATTAAAGCAGGTTTAAAACCTAACTGTAATCAGTCCCACATTACAGAAGAAAACTTAGCTTTATCATACAATAAAGAATGGCTTAGTAAAGAAAACCAAACAAAAACTTTAAAAGAAATAAGTAGGAATCTAGGCTATAATAAACATGAGATGTCCAGTAGGTTTAAAGAATTAGGCATCAAACCTATACTACATAAAGAATCCTTGAAAGAAAAAGAGTGGTTAGATTCTTTAGGTATTACAGAAAGACAGTATCCTATAGAGAACTATAAAGTCGATGGATATGATCCCGAGACTAATACAGTATATGAGTTCTTAGGTGATTACTGGCATGGCAATCCTGAAGTTTACGATCCAGACGATTATAATAAAAGCTGCAGTAAAACGTTTGGACAGTTATTTGATGAAACTAATAAAAGACTAAAATACATCAAATCCTTAGGGTACAATATAATTACAGAGTGGGAAAACGAGTGGCAGAATTAAAGAGACAACTAATCAAGTACTGTAGAGATAAAGCAAAATCAAAGTATGATAAAGGTACTGAATGTTTTATTTGTGGTAGTATAGAGAGCTTAGAGTTCCATCACTATAATGGTATGACAGAGCTACTAGAAAAGTGGTTAAAACAGCAAGGCATTTCCAATATAAGTACAGCCGAAGATATTATGGATATACGAGAGCAGTTTATTTCAGAAAATCTCAAAGAGATTTATGACGAAACAGTTACATTGTGTAAAACCCACCATCAGAGGTTGCATGGAATTTACGGAAAACGTCCTCAGCTACACACTGCTAAAAAGCAGGAGCGTTGGGTTATTAAACGAAGAGATAAAGAATATGAGTTGGTTTAAAAGTATAGCACAGAAGTTAAATCCTGCGCAACCAAGTATTGCAGCAGCTTCTGGGGAAACTAGTTCTATAGTTCCTAATATTAAGTTTGAAAGAGCTTTTGAAAAACTGGAAGCAGTTAATCGAGGCGTTAATATGATAGTAGATGCCTCTGCCCAGTTCAAGATAGATGTAGGAGAGAAAGAGTCTTTCCCAGGCATCCAGACTATTAGGCTTAAAAAGTTAAATAACTTACTTAATAGACAACCAAATCCTTTCCAGAATGCTGATGCATTTTGGAGAAATATGTATTTAGATATGTTAATGGATGGTAATAGCTTTGCATACTACGACGGCGCAAACCTTTTTCATCTACCCGCATCTAACGTAACTATTATACCAGATAAACACACATTTATTAAAGGTTATAAGTATAATGAGATCAGTTATAAACCTGAAGAAATTATACATATACCCGATAATGCAACTCAGTCTATTTATAGAGGAATGACTCGATTAAATGCCGCAAAAGCTAGCATCGAGTTACTATATGATATGAGATCTTTCCAAAGCAACTTTTTTAAAAATGGAGCAGTACCTGGATTGGTACTTAAAACTCCCAACACTCTCAGTGCCAAAGTTAAGGAAAGACTTATAAGTTCCTGGTCTCTAAAGTATAACCCTAAGTCTGGAGGTCGTAGACCTCTTATCTTAGATGGTGGACTAGAGATAGATAGCATTTCTAATGTTGATTTTCGACAATTAGATTTTGAAGATTCTGTGAAAAGTCTAGAGGAGACAATCCTTAAAACTATTGGTATCCCTCCCATTTTATTAAATGGGGGTAATAATGCTAATATTAGACCCAACCATAGATTAATGTATCAAGAAACCGTTTTACCTTTAGTACGTAAAGTACTAAGTGGTTTTGAACGGTATTTTGGATATGACCTCGCAGCAGCCCTTGAAGATTTATCACCACTCCAACCAGAGTTAGACGACAAAGCAAAATACTATTCCACTCTAGTTAATGGAGGGGTTATTACCCCTAACGAAGCTAGAGAGGCACTACGATTAGAACCACTAGAAGGTCATGATGACATACGTATTCCCGCAAATGTAGCAGGGAGTGCAGGCAACCCATCTGAGGGAGGAAAACCTCCTCAGGGAGATAAGGATAAGAATGAATGAATAAACAATTTGAAATTAGCTCTCCATTTAATGTTGTTGAGAAAGCGGCCGGAGAGTCGGACTCTATAACAATTAAAGGTTACGCCAATACTGTTTCTAAGGATCGTTCGGGCGATATAATTGTGAAAGAAGCATGGGAGCAAGGTGGATTGGATAATTATCTCAAAAACCCTGTAATTCTAGCTTTTCATGATCACTCTCGTCCTATTGGCTCTGCCGTTAATTATAACGTCACTGACAAAGGTTTAGAGATTGTAGCAGAAATTAGTAAAGCTGCTGGCGAAGTATATAACCTCATTAAAGACGGAGTTTTAAAAACTTTTAGCGTAGGATTTAGTATCAAAGATGCTGACTACGACAGGGACGAAGATACCTTCTTCATTAAAGACTTAGAGCTTTTTGAAGTATCAGTTGTATCTATACCCGCTAACCAAGATTCGACATTTTCTTTAGCTAAATCTTTTACTGATATTGGCGAGTATAACGACTTCAAGAAGAGCTTCGTGGCTCAACAAGAAGACGAGATTGAAGAAAAAGAAGAAACTACTGAAATTGAGAAGATACCTTCTCAGGATAATAATATTCTCAAGGAATTAAAAATGGATCAAAAAGAATTACAAGAAATGATGGCTAAAACTGCACTAGGTGCTGTTGAAGCTTACAAAACAGAAGTTGCTGAAAAAGAAGCAGAAGTTGCCGCAGATAAGAAAGTAGCAGCATTAGAAGTCGGTAAGACTCATGCAGAGAAAGTAGCAGAGGAGTTAGAAACTCGTATTAAGGCCGACGGAGATAGCTATGCTAAGTCTCTAGAGGAGATGCAGACTGAGTTAAAGGGAGCTAAAGAAGAGATGGCTGCTATGCAGAAGTCTAAAATGCAGTTCTCTGAGCCTGGTTCTGGTACACCTAGTGCTGACGAGCTCAACAGTGCTTTCATTACATCTAAGATTTTAGGTGTACCTGTTAAAGAACTAGACTTTGGTAAGAGATTGCTTGAGAAGGGTAATCGTGTCAACTCTGATGACCAGGATTGGGAGACTACTTGGAACTCAAATATCTACCAAGCTATTCAGAATCGTGTAGTTGTTGAACCAGTATTCAACTCTCTAGCGATGAATGCTCGCGTTATGAATATGCCTATCAACCCAGATACGGGTCTTGATGCTACTTGGGTAGATGCAACTAACCAGAATGATTTCAATGACGGCGCTGCTATTGGTACTGCTTTCAATGATGCTTCTACAGGTGCTATTAAACAACACGTTCTAAACGAAGTAACGCTAACTGCATATAAGCTAGCTACTCGTGAGTATATCGGTTATGAAGAGGAAGAGGATACACTACTTCCAATCGCTGCTATCGTTCGTGATGCAATTGTACGTCGTATGGCTCGCACTTCCGATGCTTCTATCCTAGGTACTGGTACAGCTGCTCCTTTCACTGAATTGGAAGAACTAGCTGGTGGTAATGTTGGTAACAACGTTACTACTGCAGCAGCAGGTACTATGATTAGTACAGCTAACATCCTAACAGCACGTTCTAATATGGGACAATGGGGACATAACCCTTCTGACTTAGTATTATTCTTAAGCCAGCAAGCATATTATGGTCTTATGGACAATACTAATGTTGTTACTGTTGATAAGTATGGTGAGTCTGCTACTATTCGCTCTGGCGAACTAGGTAAAGTATTTGGTGTTTCTATGGTTGTATCGGATGCTTTTGAAGCTGAAGCTGCAGGCAAGGCACAAGGCATTTTAGTTAATCCTCAAAATTATATTTTAGGTAACTACCGAGCACTTACTGTGCAATCTGCTGAAGATATAGTTGCGCAGCAAAAAGCTATCGTAGCTACTCGTAGATTTGGCTTCATCGCTAAAGAAGCGGGAGCTGCTGGTAAGGCATCTATGTGCTTACTTAAGTCTGGTGCTTAATAGCTAGAGACTAAATTACTGACTGGGTAAAACCAGTCAGTTTTTCTAAGCTTTCGAGTTTAGAAAAACTTATAGAGCGAATCGGCCGGCCAGCCTTTTTAGTACCTTGTATACTGAATAGCTCACCAAATAGTATCTTACAAGGAGAGTCATGGGAAAGTATACAAAAGAACTATTAGTTGAAGAACTTCAGTACTTTACAGAGTATTTAGGCAGAACCCCTACCGTTTCTGAGGTAGATAAGGATCCTTTAATGCCTTGCTGTAATACGTACAAAAGGTACTTTGGTTCTCATAATAAGGCTCTTATTGCCGCAAGTATTACACTTAATAGACATACAGAATACTCCGTAGAATCTTTACTAAAAGATCTAAAAACTTTAGCAGGTAAACTAAAACACACTCCTACTTATAAAGAGTTGTCTATAGATAACCAAACCTATAGCACTGAAACGTATAGAAAAGTATTTGGATCATATACTACTGCTTGTATAAAAGCAGGTTTAAAACCTAACTGTAATCAATCACATATTACGGAAGAAAACTTAGCTCTATCTTACAATAAAGAATGGTTAAAAAAAGAGAATAAAACTAAACCCTTAATTCAAATAAGTAAAGAATTAGGTTATCAGAAGGGTAAATTATCTCATAGATTCAAGGAACTAGATATTAAACCCGTACTACATAAAGAATCATTAAAAGAAAAAGAGTGGTTAGATTCTTTAGGTATTACAGAGCGGCAGTATCCGATAGCGAACTATAAAGTCGATGGATACGATCCTGAGACTAATACAGTATACGAGTTCTTAGGTGATTACTGGCACGGTAATCCTGAAGTTTACGATCCAGACGACTATAATAAAAGCTGTAGTAAAACGTTTGGACAGTTACACAACGAAACAATAGAAAGACTAGAACATATCAAGTCTTTAGGTTATAATATAATTATACAATGGGAAAAGGAATGGCTGATTTAGTTTCTGTAAGTGAATATAAAGCTTACGCTAATATAAATAGTAATACTAATGACTCAAAGATTAACTCTCTGCGTACACACGTTAGTTCGCTTGTAAAAACCTATTGTGGGCGCACTTTTATAGATAACTATTCAAGTGAAAAAACTGAGTATTTTGATGTAGAAGAATACCAAAATACAATATATCCGGCAGAACTTCCTATTACAGAAGTTGTGCAATTATTAGAGCGCGGTAGTGCCTCTACAAACAAAACTACCATTGAGAGTAATTTTGCAGACGCAAATAATTACTATCTCTTAGAATCTGGTACTGCTCAATGTACTCTTTCTTCAAAAGCAAATGAAACAAATTGTATAAATAATGACACTTTCAATGGAAGTGGCTTAAACGATTTAACTATCACTGGATACAACGCAAATACGTCGTCAGGTGAAATTGGTCGTAGTTATACTATACAAATTGACAACGCGGGAACTCCAGATACTTTTAAGTGGTCAAGGGATGGGGGTTCAAATTGGAAAGAGAATAATGTAGTTATTACAGGTTCTATTCAACAATTAGAGGGTAATATATCTATAACCTTCGGGGCAACTACAGGACATACTGATGGTGAGAGCTGGTCTTTCACAGCAGAAAGATGGACTGGCAGTTGTAGCAATACAACTTATACAACTCAAGAGACTTGCGAAGCAGCTTCTGAGTACTGGACTGCAGATAGAGACTACGAGTTAGCCTCTACAGATCAAGCAGTTACTAAGTTAAAAGCTAACTTCCCATTAGGCACTAAATCTGTAAAACTGATTTATAAAGGTGGCTACTCCTCTACTCCTTCCGATTTGAAACTAGCTTGTTTTGATTTAATTACATATTATATGAAAAAAGAATCAACACCCAATAAAGCTATACCAGGATCTGCTAGCATTAATAATATTGCAGGTTCCACACCTTCAGATTTCCCACCCCATATAAAACGTATTCTGGAGTTATATAGGAATATTGACTAATGCCAAAAAAATTTAGCAGAGTTAGTGACGTATATGATAATTTACTGGTTGATATTGCCAGCGGTAAAGAATACGCATTAGGTACAAAAGCTTTAAGAATATCAGAAGCTAAAAACATGCAAGTTCTGGTAGTTAGTGAAGCTCAAATAAGCCATGAAGTACAAAACAATGGCTTAGGGCCTAAAGTCGCTGTAAGAATGTGGGAGAACATATCTAATTTTATATTAGGTTTTAAACCCTCCAAAACAATTCTTAGAGTAGACAAGATAGGTTCAGGTTTTGAGATAACTTTCTCTAACTTCGGTAATGCAAGAATTTTTGCAAACAAAATCGGAGCTAAGTCCAGCTTTATACTAGCCAAAGAATGGTTATATGAACATAAAGATGAATTACCTGAAGATATTAGAAATAAATACGTAAGGTTAGCTAGTACTAGAGGTGCTGCTAATCAAATAACTAGTTTATTTTACGAATATAATAAAACGCTACCTGCTAGTGATAGAATTGATTTAAAGTTTTTTGATATTGGACACAATTTTCCTATTAAACAAATAGCTGTAGGTAATAGATTAACCAAAATTATTTTAAACATGTTACCCCCAAGTAGTCTTAATAATACTTCTATAGAGAAAGTTACTTGGTTAATAGAAGATTCTATAGATACCTGGTTTAAAAACCAGAATTTACAAATAGACGATAACTTTAGTGACTTATTAGGTTCTGAGTACGAAAGAGTTGTTTATATTGAAAGTAAACTTAATCAGTCAAAGGGTGAAAGAGACGTAGATACTAGAGATATTATAAGAACAGTACTAAAAGACTTGAATAATTTTGCAGCAGAGAATTTATCTAAAAGACTTCAAGGCAATATTTCTAAGCTAAAAGCCAGTCCTAGTTATGAAGATAAAATCTTAAAGATATTAGACTTAGTTATAAAAGGTAAGAAACTTACTAAAGTAACTTCAAAAAATAGAAAAATAAAAAGTAAACATATTAAGTTACGAGCCTCTAAAGTTAAAAACAATTCTATAAAGCTACGAAACAACTATAAAAAGCAACAGGCTAAGATAAAGGGAGCCGCAATTACTGCTAAGTTACAAAACCCTAGAGGGCAGTTTACTAGTTTAGTTACTATAAGAAGTCTTATAGATAGCTTAATTAGATCCCAAGTAAAACACAACATGAAATCTCCAGCTCTTAATTATAGAACAGGGCGTTTTGCAAACTCTGTAGGAGTTACAGACTTACAGTTTACACGAGAAGGTAACTTAACAGCTTTCTATACTTATATGAAGTCTCCTTATCAAACTTTCGAAAGAGGTTTTAAACAAGGTAACCAGTATAGAGACCCAAGACTTCTAATAGATAAGTCTATTAGAGAAGTAGCAGCTACTTACATACATAGTAAGTTCAACTTAAAGACTAGGAGATTATAATGGCAGGTAGGGCACGAGGAGGCATCGTAGAAGCTTTAGTAACAAAACTAAAGTTAATTGATGGGTCTGGTACGTATAACTCAGATTTAGCATCTAATGTTACTAATAAATTAGTTTTCTGGGATGAAGTAAATGACTTTCCTTATCTCAGCGTAACAGCGGGAAATGAGGTAAGAGAGTACCTACCCGGGAACTCATTTAAATGGGGTATACTGGGTATTACAGTAAGAATGTACGTTCAAGGGGAAGACCCCGTAAACGAATTAGAAAAAGTTTTTACTGATGTAGAGGAAATTATTGATAATAATAATCAATTAACCTACGATGTAGGTAAAACTACACAAGAAATCAGAATTCAATCTATCACTTCCGATGAGGGGCTATTAGCACCTTTTGGAGTGGGAGAGATAACGCTTGAAGTCAAATATCAAGTGATGTAAATGTCTAATAGATTATAAGATAATAGTCAATACTAATCTATAGACAAAGAGTCTTACCAATATTGGTAAGTTTGTTATAAAGGAAATTATTATGGCATTTAGTTTAAGTAGAAATTGTACCCTCATAGTATCAACCGTAGGATCCAGCTGGGTTGGAGCTGCTAGTGGTACTATAGGTGGGCGTTTACGCAATAGTGCAGGAACTGCAGGAATCGATACATACGAAATCCCTGTATTAGACGGGTTTAGTTTCTCTCAAGGAAACCAAACTCAGAATATTACTGTTAATGAAGCAGGCGACGCCCCTAAACGTGGACAGCAGATCTTCAATACAGCATTAGATCCTGTTGATTTTAGTTTTACAACTTATGTACGTCCTTATCAGGATACAGATGGTGGTGGAGCAAGTAGTGCAGTACATTCTGCAACTGAGAAGTTACTCTGGAATGCTATGGTAGCTAGTACTACTGATGCTGAATCAGGTGCTAAAGGTGTCACTTCTAGTGCTACCAATTTAGTTGTAGATTTTAACGATTCTGATGTTCATCAGCTTGAGTTGTTAAACTACTACTTCTATTTCTCGGATTCAGGTCTTTGTTACAAGATTGGGAATGGAGTACTAAACTCTGCTGAAGTAGACTTTAGTATTGACGGTCTCGCCCAAATCTCTTGGAATGGACAAGGAGAGTCTCTAGTAGAGGTAGGTTCTACCCGCCCAGCTACTGCAGGTACTGATTATTTAGCAGCTCCTACTACAGCAGACTTCATTACTAATAAGCTAAGTACTTGTACTTTAGGCTTAGATTTAGATGGAAGTGCTGCAGGAACTATTAGTTCTGTCGCTGTTACTGCTGGAGGTACTGGATATACTAGTACACCTACAGTAAGCTTTACTGGTGGAAGTGGTTCTGGAGCTAAAGCTACAGCTACTGTAGCTGGGGGTGTAGTAACTGCTATTACTGTAACTAGTGGAGGCTTTGGATATACCAGCGCTCCAACTATTAATATTAGTGGTGGTGCAGGTAGTGGTGCAACAGCTACTGCTACTGCAGCTAATGGTTCGAAAGAGTATAGCTTAGCAGTAACAGGTGGAAGTCTTACCTTTGATAATGGGATTACCTGGTTAACCCCTGAAGAATTGGGAGTAATTAACCAACCTCAATCACACTTCACAGGTACTCGTGCAGTATCTGGTTCATTAACTTGTTATCTAACATCTGGAGGAGCATCAGACTCAGAGGAACTACTAAACGACTTCATGTCTGATGTTAGTAGTGCCAACCCAGATACAACTGTTGATGGAACAATGACCTTGAATATTGGTGGCGCAGTAGCTCCTAATATGTCCGTTAGTGTTCCTCATGCACACTTTACTATCCCTACTGTAGACGTAGCGGATGTAGTCTCTGTAACTATTGAGTTTACTGGTCTTGAAAGTACCGCATTCTCTTCTGCAGATGAAGCTACTATTACGTATAAAGGTTCTACTAGTGTAGACCTAGACGCTTAATAAGTAGTACGTTAAATAAAGGCGGCTGCCTAGGTGGTTGCCGCCTTTTTATTAAGAGATGAAAGGAGTTGCAACTCCTGTTAGGTAACCAATTACTTAACTAGTCTCACCAAATTTCGCTCATTGGAGAGCAAAAAGTTTAATAAAGGCAAAGATGCCTTAACCCTAAGACCTAGTGGTTAGAAAATCTTAAAACACCCCTGAATTATTATCAGGTAATACAGAAAATTTTTAATATAGGAATATAAATATGAATACGGTTGCAGCAGTTAAACCAAGTCTTGAGTCTTTAATGACCCCCTCTAAAACAGTAGATATTGACTACCCGGGGTATAAAGATTTCATTTTGAAACTAACCTTTTTAGGCCGAGATGAACTAATGAAGCTTCGTAAGAAATCTACTAGTACTAAATTTGACAGAAAAACACGTCAACCTATGGAAGAAGTAGATGATGATTTATTTCTACAACTGTATGTAGAGGCAGTCATAAAGGGTTGGTCTGGCTTTAAGTATGAGTATCTAGCGGACTTCATGTTAGTAGAGCTAGAGGATGTAGATACTAACGCGGAGTTAGACTACAGTACTGAAAATGCTTACCTCCTTATGAAAAATTCCCCAGATTTTGATAGCTTCGTAGCAGATGTTGTAGGTGACCTACAAAATTTTACGAAGACCAAGTAGCTGAAGTTACTAAATTAATTGATAGATACTTTAAATTTATCACTCAGGATTTTGATAGAGAGAAGATCCTTGCTATTCATGAGCAACTAGGAACTAAACCTAGTGAGGAAGAGATACCTCCAGAGATGGAGGAGTTCCCCCTAGAAATCCAAGAGTACTTCACCCTTTATAATACTTTAGCAGATAAATGGGATGGGATGTCTGGAACATATATGGGTAAGGATTGGGCAGGGTTCTCTGAACTGTGCGATATATATAAATTAGAAGATAAAGCATTAGCATTATTCTTTATCCGTTATATGGATGGAAGAAGATCTGAAGCAATGCAGAAAAAACAGAAGGCTACTAAGAAAGTAGCCGAGGCCCAAGCGAAAGCGAAAAAAGGCGTACCTCCCGGAGTTTAAAGTGGCTGATAATAAAAAAACAGTATTAGTTAAGGTTACCTCAAAAGGTTTAAAAGAGACTGTAGCTGATTTAAAGGAATTAAATAAGGCAGCGGGTAAGAAGAACCGTAAGGTTAAGCTATCCGTTGATAGACCCTCATTCCAAAGAAGTGTATCACGAGCTTTCGCTAGTCTAGGTGCTGGAGGATCTAAGTCCCTTAAAATTAAAGCAGTAATAGATAAGAAGTATTTTAAAAACTCAATTATGCAACAGATTAAGCTGATTGAGGCAAAGGGAATACGCTTAAATGCTAGACTTACAGGTAGAGACTCAAGAGAATCTTCCCGAAGCTATAAGGATTCTGCAAGGTCTCCGGGAATAGGTAGTGTGTTGCAAGCAGGTACTACTAAAGCCATCGGTGCACACGAATCTAAGTTTGAAAGTCAGTTTACAGATATGGCTAGAGTTTTTAAAAGTCAGAAAGATATAGCTGTACGATCTAATGCTCAAATGAATCTTCTAAATAAGAATTTGGAGAGACTGATTACTACTATTGGTCGTACTATGAAAAAAGGTTCTAAAGCTAGACTAGCTACTATGCAAGAAGTGAAGAGAGCCAGAGCCTCTAGAGGGGAGATTCATGCTGGAGAACTTAGAGTAGTTAGGGGTGAAAGTCTTAACGAAAAAGAGCATAATAGATATAGGGCAGCGGTAGCTTCTGGAAGAACTGTAGAGGAGAAAAGGAGTGCAGGTCAGGCCGCACTCTCCGGGATTAGACAGGATAGAAATTCTAGAAATACCAGCAAGTATAATAAAGGGGAGAAAGGTTTAGCAGGCGTTTCCGGAGCCGCTGGTCGCGATTTTGGGAAAATGGCTTCGGGTATGGGAGGCTTTGTTGCTATGTACGCAGATTATGCCGCTAAAGTATTTGCTCTTGGAGCAGCTTTTAGAGGCTTAAGAGAAGCAGCAAACTTAGTTCAGATGAAAAAAGGTATGGCAGAGTATGGAAAAACTACAGGACTATCTTTAAGTATTGTAGCTAAACAACTCCAGAGGGCTACAGATATGGCCGTAACTTATAAAGAAGCTGCAGATACTGCTACTTTAGCTTCTGCTGCAGGTTTTGGTTCCGACGATATAATTAAAATGGGTAAAGCCGCCAAAGTAGCGGCTTTAGCTTTGGGACGTAATGTGCCCGACGCTTTAGATAGAATGACACGTGGTGTAGTAAAGGCTGAGCCAGAGTTACTGGATGAATTAGGTATTATTCTAAGACTTAAAGATGCGCAGGAAGCCTGGGCAGAGTCTAATGATAAATCTGTGTCTTCTATGACAACATTTGAGAAGCAGATGGCTATTATGGAGTTTGCTACAGGTCAGGCTTTAGATAAGTTTGGTCATTTAAATGATACTATGGACCCGAACCAATGGGATGTGTTATCCTCTAAAGTAACAGATATGGCTTTAAATGTGGGAGGAGCTTTTAATTCTATACTATCTCCAGCATTAGATATAGTGGCTAAATCCCCCATTGCTATGATGACTTCTTTTGGTCTTTTAATATCTTATTTAGGTAATAAAGTAGTGCCTAGTATAGGAAACCTATCTAAGGAGTGGAAGAGTAAAGCAGAGCAAATGTCTATTAATACGGATGAAGTAGAGCAGTCCGTAATAGCGTCTAGAAAGGCTGGGTACATAAGTAAAGGGAAGGCTAGAAAACTATATAGCAGCGCAGTTGCTAAGTCAGCTAGTGGTTCTGTATTAAAAGATTACTATAGTGAAATAAGTAAAGGGTCAGGAGTATTCAAGTCCTTTATTAGAGGTGTTAAAAATATAAATAAACAGATGGATATTTTACACACTACGCAGATGCATGGAATAACTATATGGAAGAGATGGGCCACTACAATATCTACTTCTGTAGTTTTAGCAGTTCGTACATTAACCACAGCACTAAACACCTTAGTAACAACAGCTTTGAAGGTAATATCCGTTGCGGGTACTCTTCAGATAGTGGGGGACGTTTTTCTAAAAATTACAGGGCTATCTACCCAAAACGCTTCAGAGGTAGATGAGGCATTTAAAACCCTACAAAATACTTTTACAGATACGAATCAAAAATACCGGGCGTACATGCAAACTTTACAGAGCTCAGACGGGTCTCTAAACTCCGTAGCACTTGCAGCAGAACATACTGCTAATAGAACCTCTAATTTAGCTGCCTCTTTTGAGGAGTTTACAGCTAAACAAGGTATCTTTATTGATAATAGTTCTGAATTAGATAAGAGTATAAATGAAATGTGGGGTAATATGGGGAGCTCCGTGTTAGAAGACTCTCAAGAAGCCTTTGTTAGTTTAGGCGAATCACTACATACTAGTGGATTAGAGTGGGAGAGTTTGGGGTTAACAGAAGAGCGAGTTAAACAGATCACTGAATCTGAAACTGCTACTCTGCGTGAGCTTAGAAAAGTGACAGAAATAGCTTCTGCAGGTTTAATGAAGGTTTCGAAGAGCCAGAAGCTACTTGCGGGTAATACCCGAGGTGCTGTAGATTCCTCAAAAGCGTTTAATAAAGAGTATAAAACGTTTGAAGAAGGTTTTAAAAATGTCTCTATATTTGACGGTATGATTGAAGCTCTGGAGAACTTCAATAATAGTTTAGAAGCTATAAAGGTGAAACCTGAAGATGGATGGTTGGGACGTACCATTGCTTTTAAAAATGCTGAGCAACAATACAAAACCTTAATAGAGATGGGTAAGAAGCTTAATGCCCCTTTAGTGGACCCACGTACTAAAGATAGAACTTTTGATAAAGAATCGTGGCAAGAAGGACCACTAACAGAGGTTAATAAGTTATTAGCAAAGCAGAAAGGTTACAATCTAAAAGCTCTATTAGATGCCAGAGCTATAGAACTAAGTTTAGCGAATCAAACCAGATTAGCTAAAAGATTAGCAAGGAATAAGAAAGAAATTGGTTTGTTGAATGGAGCAGCAGCATCTCATAATACTGCTGTATCTAAGGAATTAGAGCACCACAACCAAATGCTGGAAAATAGGCGTGCTATTTTAGCAGCTTTAACTTCTGTAGATGAGGATAAGCAAGATGCTAAAAAGATAAGAAGTACACAAGCTGCTATACTGGGCTTAGAAACAAAAATATTTAAGATACGGGAAAGTTACCAGAATGTAAATGTAGAAAACCTAAAGATTCTTACAAAATTAAAAAATCAAGAGTTAGAAGGAAACCGAGCTCTTTTAGGTTTAAGAACTCAGATAGAGAGTTTAGCAACCAGTATTAATATAGAGCAAGTTCTAGCTAATAATCTCTTAGTACAGCAGGCGACTCACCAGGAGAAGCTAAACAATTTACAACTTAAGTATCAAACTAATCTAAGTCTAGAGAAAGGGGATACTAGTTATATTACTGAAGAGTATAACCGCCAAGTAGAGCTACAAACAGCCAAGAATACCCTACAAGAAAAGTATTTAGATATCCAGTCTGAAATAGTTAAGGATGCACGACGTCAGGCCATTAATACTCGTAAGATAGAATATGTAGATGCAGCACTTAATAAGCAAGAAGAACTTCGAAGTAGAACGGAGTCTTTAATAGAGCTAGAAGCCAATGCTTCTGGCAATAGAATTAAAGCAGATACTACATTAGAACTACAGCAAATTGCTCGCCTACGCGAGGTGTATGAGGCTGAGAAGGTACGTGTAGCTTTATCTGAAAAAACTGCTGAAGAAAGGCAACAAGAGGCAGTACATCTGCGTACTATTTATAACTTAGATGTTGCGATCCTTCAGGAAGAGAATCGTATAAATAAAGTACTGGAAAATAGACAGAGAATGTACGATGCTCAGATAAGTACAACTGAAGCATACCTATCTTTAGTAGAGTCTCAAAGAGACACTAAGTCCCAGTTATTCAAAGAAGAAAACTTGGTACAAGCCAGGTCTCTTAAGTTTTTAGCAGCAGAACAGAGTCGTGAGAGAGATAGATCAAAACTCCTAAAAGAGAGAGGTCAGTATAATTCAGATGACTTGGAGTATAGAATTAAAACTCTAGAGTTAATGGGTTTAGAGTATCAGAAGCAAGAAGAGCTAAGAGACTTACAGCAAAGTTTCTACGAGGACCAGGAAGCTGCACATAAACGCCGCATGAAAAATGGTAATGAATGGGCAAAAACTGTAAGAGATGAGTGGTTTTATACTATTAAGGAAATGGAGGATAGCATGTCTTCCTTTGCTGAATTTATGGTACAGGCTTCTGTAGATTCTTTCCGTACTGTTAACCAAAAAGCTATGGAAAACTGGGAAGAGCACGGCACTATCTGGGCTGCGGATTTAGTAGACACTATGTGGGGATCTTTAGGAGATTCACTAATCCAGCAGGGTCAAGACCTAATGGTACTAGGACAGAGCCAAATTATGGCAGGATTTGCTAATGAGGGAGGTAAGACCCCTGAACAAGAAGCCCGAATCAGCGCAGAACTTGCAAAAGCACAAGCAGAGAAGTCTTTAAATGCAGTTCTTGATAACACTGTAGAGTTATCCGCAAGTGTACAAGCCATGAAGACACTAGGCACTTCTTTAAAAGACCTAGACTCTTTAGCTATAGCCAATAGTATTACAGATTTAAAAACCACTATAGCAGATACTTTAGTAGGTAAACTAGATGATTTAATTGGCGCTTTACAAACTTTTTGGCAGGATTATAATCCACGTACTCCAGGAGCTCCAGATACTCCTACCTATAACCCTTGGGCTGGAGTTAATAGGGCAACTGGCGGGTCTATCACAGGACCTGGTGGTCCAAAAGAGGATAAAATCCCCGCAATGCTCTCTAATGGTGAGTACGTAATCAATGCAGCGTCTACTGGGAAGCACCGAGCGCTAATTGAAGCTATTAATGAAGATAAGCTCCCTGGGTTTGCAAAGGGGGGTTCTTTAGGGGCTCAAACACCTGCTCAAACACCTACTCCTATACCTGCAAAGTATGCTAAGTACTTAGACGGTAGTAGTACCTTTAAAGTACATGGAAGTATTAATAAGGATATGAAAGAGGCCTGGGATTATGGATTAGATAATTTCTCTACAGACAGGGTAGATATTGATTCGACGGGTGGGAATATTATATACGCCACAAATATAATAAATGATATTGCAGCCCATGCTATGGATACACATTTAAATGGATTAGCCGCATCAGGAGCTGGTTGGATGTGGTTAGCCGGAAAGAATAGAACCTTTAATAAAAACCCAACTCCAAAACTTAAGTTACATGGCGGCTCTCATAGGGATTATGATACGGGGGCAGAACTAGCTAATACAAGTACTGCTAAAATATTTTATCAACTAGATTCTATAATTAAGCACTCCAGAGACTTGGATGAAGCTCTAGCTAATGCTGGAATCTTTAAAAATCTAAGAAACTTTGCAGGTACTAAATTTGGTCCAAAAAGTACTATAGACTATATAGGGGCGAAGCAAGTAGCCTATATTAGTCAGGCCCAAGAGGCGAACCAGGACTTTAGTTTATTAAGTACAGACAAGTTGGGACAGAAGGCTTATATGGCTCATCTGCTTAAGACTTTAGGTAACAGAACAGATGCCCAGGAACTATTTGATAAACACGGTAGTATATTAAATGGAGAGACGAAAAAGATACTATACAACTTTAATCCTACTATGTTCAAGGAGAAGCCTAAGGAGCAGGGTATCTTAGATAGTCTATTAAACTTCGCAGGAGGCTTCTCTAATGGGGGCTTAGCTTCCTTAGGACGTAACGGAGATTCTGAGTTAGCTCATATTAATAAAGACGAACAAGCATTACTAAAATCTTTAGGAGGTTCAGGCACTATAAACCCTAACACGGGTTTACCTGAATTCTTTGGATTTGATTGGTTTAGTTCTGACAAACCTAAAAAACGGGATGATTCCTCTCTTCAAGAGAAAATACTTGAGGAGTTAGGTAAACTCAACGAAGGTGATGATAGTAAAGCCGAAACTCTAGTTAGAATATCAAGAGCAAGTTCCCAGTTACTAGAAGAAACTAAAGTAGTTAAGGAGGAAGATACCTCTTGGAAAGAAATGATAAGTGAGGGTGTAAGCGCTACAGAGGTGTGGATACCTAAAGCTACGAATTTAATTTCTGAAGTAGCTACTAGTACTATAAATAGTGCTTCCGATATAGGAGATGCTGTAGGTTTAAAAATGCTTGAATTAGCACAAACTGCTAAGAGTAGTATAGAGGATAGAATATCTACTGATACTTCTAGCTACGATCCTAATAATTTAGCAGAAGATATATATAGTACTATAATTCAAGCTTATGAGTACGTGAAGTATAAGATTTGGACCTGCGATGAAGATAAGTTTAATGCGAGTATGGGTATAACTACAAAAGATATGGGAGGACTACTTCCAGATGCATCTAGCCAAGATAAATTAGCAGAGGCGGGACTTAAGAAAGGCTCTATATACGTTCATGACGAGAATATACAGGGTGTTATAGAAGAGCAGGTAGGTAACCTCTATAATACTTTTAGAAATATTAGAGACATAATAGATAACTCTCCGGAAGGTAGTGAGGCGGCGAAGGGGTGGCTTGAAGAAAAAGGTAACCTTTCGGCTGCGTATCTTAAATCATTAGACACCTTAAATAACAAACACGTAAACGAGCTAGATATATGGTATAATAAGTTTGATAACACTTTCCGTGAAAGAGGGGGAGCGGTAGTTACAGGGTTAGAGGAAGGTCAGAAAGCTGATGTTGTTTCTAAAGATAACTTAGCAAAAGTTTATAAAATAAATAATTCTACATTAGGTAAAACGTTAACAGACTGGGGAGTATCCGCGGAAGGGGTATTTAATGTCGGATCTGCATCGTTAGCACAAAGTATAGGTACGGCAATCAAAACAGGTAATTTTGATCTTAAACAAACTTTTGCCAATTTCACCATGGCTATGGGTAACGTTATTATAAACTCTCTAGCTAATAAAGCTGCTGATAAGACTATGGATTGGATGTTTGACTCGTTATTTGCAGCAAATGGGGCTGTATTCCCTGGAGGTTTTAAAGCCTTTGCAGATGGCGGAACTGTTAATAAACCCACTTTAGGTGTAGTAGGTGAAGGCAAGTTCCCTGAAGCTATTGTACCTATGCCCGATGGTAGGTCTATTCCAACCGTTATGGATAATAAAGGGGGCTTATCTGCACAACTTCAAACAGGACAGACGGTTCCTCTTGGTGGAGTGCCTGCTTCCTGGAGAGAACCCACTATGTTAGCTAAAGGTGGTATAGTTGGGAAGCCTACTAACACTATTATTGGCGAGGCAGGTCCTGAAGCGGTTATACCATTAAACAAACCACTTCCTGTTACTATTGTAGGAGGAAAAGCGCTAGGTAAGGGTGCTCCTATTATTAACGTTTCTGTTAATGTGGCTTCAGATGGTAAGGCAGACGTAAATGTAGCTCAGTCTGGTGGAGGTAAAGATACTTCCCAAATGAAGGACTTCGGTGATAAACTAGGAGATATGATAGCGGGTGCAGTAAGACAAGAGCTGTTAGATCAACAGAGATATGGCGGCATGCTAAATAACTATACGAGGTAATAAATGGCTAATTTTAATACAGTGGTAACTTTTAACCCTACTAAGGGGGTTAAAAGAAATCCTACACCTAGGATTTTAAAAGCTCAGTTTGGTGACGGGTATCTACAAAGAACTGTTGATGGTATAAATAGTATTGAAGAGAATTGGAGCTTAAGTTTTATAAATAGAAACTCAACGGAGGCTGATATTTTAGTAGGTTTCTTGGAAGACAGAAAGGGTGTGGAGGCGTTTGACTGGACCCCTCCGTACTCCTCTTCCAGTATTAGAGTTTACTGTCCTAAGTGGGATATATCTCTTGTAGCAAACAATACTAAGTCTATCAGTTGTACCTTCACTAAAGTATTTGAGCCTTAGAAAAATATACCTTGACATTTCTGGTATATTTTGGTATAATAGGTTTTTCTAATTTAATTATCTAAAGTAGTGAAATGTTTATTAAAGAGTATTACTTAATCAAGTAGTTATAATACTTTGAAGAACACTTGGGCTATAATATAGGAGTAGAAATATGTCACAATCTGATTTAGTCTCTAGGCTTCATTCTCTAGAACCGGGTGTAATAGTAGAATTATTCGAATTAGACTTAACTAGTGTAGGGGGCTCTGAAACTTTAAGGTTTCATGCAGGTACAAATGAGGTATATGAGAATATAGTTTGGCAGGGTAACAGGTACGTAGCTTTTCCCTTAGAAGTTACAGGCTTTGAGTTTGCAGGTAGAGGTGCTATTGCACGCCCCAGTTTTAAAGTAGCTAATATTAATAACTCTTTTACAAATTATATACAGTCTTATGAAGACTTAATAGGTTGCAAAGTACTGAGAAAAAGAACTTTCGCTAGGTATCTAGATGCTTACTGCGTCATATCTGGGCAGTCTTTAAGTGGTACTTGTTCAAATGCTTCCTATGAAGATAAAACAGAATGCTTGGAAAACTCAGGAACGTGGACTCCATATACCTCAGGTACCTGTACAGGTACTTGGTATGCTAACAGTACTGAAGATGCAACAGCTTTTTTTGAGGATGATATATTCTATATAGATAGAAAGTCCGTTGAGAATAAAGTCTTAGTAGAATTTGAATTAGCCCCTTCCTTCGACATAGAGGGAGTTAAATTACCTAAAAGACAGATTATTCGCAATACTTGTTTATGGGTATATAGACATGCGGAGTGTGGGTACACAGGCACAGATTACTATGACGAAAATGGTTCTTCAGTCTCTACCGTAGAGCAGGATGCCTGTGGTAAGAGAGTATCTGATTGTGAATTAAGGTTTGGGGTATCGGGTTCCATGCCTTTTGGAGGATTCCCCGGAGCAGGACTCAAGGTAGGATAATGTTAGATATTAACTTAGATAAATTAAGAGAACAAGCCGAAGAAGCACTGCCTAAAGAGGCCTGTGGACTACTAATAAATAAAAAAGGTAAGGAAGTTTACATACCGTGTAAAAATATAGCAGACAATCCCGAGGAAGATTTTATAATTGACCCCAGGGACTATGCCGATGCAGAAGACTTAGGAGATATTATAGCTATTGTACATAGTCACCCTTTTGTAGAAGCTAAACCTAGTCAAGCGGATAGAGTAAGTTGTAACGCAACAGGTAAGCCTTGGTATATACTGGCTTGGCCTTTAAATAAGCTATTACGTATCGAACCTGACGGTTTCAAACTGCCCTTAGTGGGTAGAGAGTTCCACCACGGTATAGTAGATTGTTATTCTTTAGTACAAGATTACTATAAAGAAGAGTTAGATATTGAACTAGACTTTATACCTAGAGACTATGAGTGGTGGGATAAAGGACAAAATATTTATGTAGACAATTATGCTAAACAAGGCTTCGTAGTTATAAACAACCCTTTAGATATTCGTAAACACGATGCTTTCCTAATTCAGTTAATTTCTTCTGTTCCTAATCACGCAGCTATTTATATGGGTGATGGTTTAATAATACATCACGTTATGGATAGGCTTTCTTCTCGGGATATCTATGGGGGTTACTGGAGAAAGCATACAACGTACCACTTAAGGCACAAATCACTATGTTAACAAAAATACAACTATATGGGGAACTCGGAAAAGAGTTCGGAAAAGAGTGGTTTTTAGATATATACTCCCCTGCAGAAGCTCTTAGGGGTATCTCTGCAAATAATAAATCTTTTATTAAGTACCTAGCTAATATAGATCAATACTATGAAATAAGAGTAGGTTCAGATAATTACAGTTTAACACAAATAAGTAACCCCGCTTTCGGAAACACTATTAAAATAATCCCTGTAGTTGGTGGATCAAAAAAAGGGGGACTAGGTAAACTTATCTTTGGAGCTTTAATGATCTGGGGTGCTTGGAATTTTGCACCAGCAATAGGGGGTGAAGCTGCTTGGGGCGAAACAGTTGGTGGAACTGAGTGGCTTTTTGGAGGCTTCTCATATGGAGATGTAGCTAAATTCGGTTTAGGTTTAGCCCTTCAAGGGGCTGCTCAAATGCTTGCGCCACAGCCTAAGACTCCAGAAACTATTACAGCAGATAATGCGCCTTCTTATTATTTTGATGGGCCTGTTTCTACCTCCAGACAAGGGCTTCCGGTCCCTGTATGTTATGGGCGTATGATAGCAGGTGCTGCGGTAATTAGTGCGGGTGTATTCTCTGAAGATTATGTACCATGAAATCTATACAACTATATGGTGAATTGGGAGAGAAATTTGGTAAGTCTTTTAAGTTAGATATAAGTAATCCGTCAGAAGCAATTAGAGCTTTAGATGTAAACTTAAGAGGTTTCAGAGAGTATTTATTAAAGGACCTAAAAGGCTATCAAGTCTTTGTAGGCAAGAAGTCTATTGACGAGTTACAGTTAACGGATCCTTTAGGTGCTCAAGTATTTAAAATAGTACCAGTAATTTCTGGTTCAAAAAGTTCCACATTTAAAATAATATTAGGGGCGGTTTTAATATGGGCAGCTTGGCCTGCAATGGGTGCAATAGCACCTGGTTCTGCTGCAGAATTTGCCGCTTTTGAAGCAGTATCTTTTGAAGCAATATCTGTCTCAGGAATTAGTGGTTGGGGTATGCCCTTCGCGGGAGGGCTAGGAATGGGGGTAACTAATGGTATGATAGCAAAACTTGGAGTTTCTATGATGCTGGGAGGTATATCTCAAGCTCTAGCGCCTCAGCCCAAGCCTCGAGGGGAATACCAATATGCAGATAACTTACCTTCTTACCACTTTGATGGTCCTATAAATACTAGTAGACAAGGTGTTCCTGTACCTATATGCTATGGAAGATTAACAATTGGAAGTGCTGTAATTAGTGCTGGAGTGTACTCAGAGGACTATGTACCATGAACAACGAAGATTATAAACATATAAAAGAATGGAATACCGAGGGCCCCTTACTTAGAGAAAGAGCTATTGGAGGCTCCAAAGGGTGCTTCTCGGCAGGGACTCTCGTATCTACTCCTTATGGTAGTACGAAAATTGAAGAATTAAGTGTAGGTGATGAAGTATTTTGTTTTTCTGTAGAGGGTACTATACATACTAGTACAGTCGCTTCTACACACAAGCATGAAGACCACTCTGTAGTGCGTATCAAACATTGGTTAGGGGTAATTTATACTACTTTTAACCACTGGTTCTTAAGAGAAGATAATACTTTTCAGAGGGTGGGAGACTTAACAAAGGAAGACGCTTTAGTTAGTGACTCAGGTACCCTACTACCTATTGAAGATATTGCAGAAGTATCTACTAGTAGTACTGTATATAATATTACTGTAAAAGAATTTAAAACTTTTATAGCTAACGGTATAAGAGTACATAACGGAGGGGATTCCGGAGAGGCATACCAACTAGCTTCCAATAATATACCTGTAATGGGGGGTAAGGGGGGAGGTAAAGGAGGTGCCGGGCAGCCTGCTAAAGAGGACCCAGATTCTTTATTTTCTAAAGCTAACGCTAGAGTACTAGATTTAATATGCGAAGGTGAAATTGAGGGTTTGGTAGACGGTGCTAAATCTATATACTTAAACGAAACAGCACTGCAGAATAGTGATAACTCTTATAACTTCGAAGATGTTAGTTGGGAACAAAGAACGGGGCAACAGAGTCAAACGTATGTAGGAGGTTTTACTAGCGTTGAGTCTGGAGTTGCCGTAGGTACTCAATTAAAGAAAGGCGCCCCCGGACCCATAGTTAGATCTATAAATAATCCTAACTTAGATGCAGTTTCTGTAACTTTATATACTCCTTCTTTAACTGTACAAAATAAAGAAACTGGAGATATGCATGGAAGTTCTGTGTCTTATAAAGTGTATATTAAGTACGATAGTGGTAGTTTTGTAGAAAGAGTGAAATCTACTATGGAAGGAAAAACTACTAAGAAGTATGAGAGACAACATCGAATAAACTTAAGTGGTTCTTTTACAGTAGTGACTATAAAAGTAGAACGAATTACAGACGATGCGGCAGATTTATCTACACAAAACTCTCTGTACTGGCAGTCCTATACTCAAATTATTGATAATAAGTTCACGTACCCAAATAGTGCTTTAGTAGGTCTTCAGATAGACGCTAAACAGTTTTCTAGGATACCTAATAGAGCTTACGATATAAAAGGTTTAAAAGTAAGAGTACCTACAAATTATAATAATACAGATTCTTTAGAGACAGGAGTTACTAACTTATACTCGGGCGCTTGGGATGGTACTTTCAAAACTGCTTGGACTAATAACCCCGCTTGGTGTTATTATGATATATTGACAGATGAAAGGTATGGTCTCGGAGCTTATATTCCGGAAACTCATATTGATAAGTGGGCTTTATACCAAATAGCTAGATACTGTGATGCTGTTGACGCATCTGGAACTTTTTTAGGTGTTGATGATGGCTTTGGAGCTAAAGAAAAGAGATTTGCTTTAAACTTATATATTCAAACCCAAAATGAAGCCCTAAAAATAATAACGGATATGGCTTCAGTGTTTAGAGGTATGACCTACTGGGGTCAAGGAATGCTTACAGCAGTCCAAGATTCCCCTAAAGACCCTATAATGTTATTTAGTGAGGCTAATGTAATAGGGGGTGATTTTACTTACTCAGGGACAGCGAAGAAAGCTCGACATACTACTGCATTAGTTACTTGGAATAACCCAGAGGATTTTTATAGAAGAAATATAGAGTATGTAGAGGACCGCTCCGGTATTACTAAGTGGGGTGTTAGACAGACTGATGTCATAGCCTTTGGGTGTACTTCTAGAGCTCAAGCTCACAGAATTGGTAAATGGATTCTGTACTCTGAAAGACTAGAAACAGATACTATAAGTTTCAAAACTGGCTTAGATGGGGCATCCTTAAGACCAGGAGATTTAGTAAAAATAGCAGACCCCGCTCGCGCAGGAAAACGTATGGGAGGAAGAGTTTCAGCCTCCAATGCTTCGGGAACTACCAGTAATACTTTAGTATGTTTAGATTACCCTCTAAGTACTGATACTACAAATTCTTATACCTTAAGTATTATGAGAACCAGCCCTACTTGCATATTAAATAGTGAAGTCAGTAGTGCGTACACTACACAGGAAGATTGTGTTAATGCTAGTGGTCAATGGCAGGATTATACATCTGTAGAAACAAAAGATGTTACTAATATACTAGATAGTACCAATGTTCTAGCTATCGAAGTTTCCTCAGCCTTTTCGGTAGTCCCCACTACACAACACTTGTGGGTACTCGACGAGATCGGGATAACTGAAACTCAAGATTTTAGAGTTTTAGCAATTGCAGAGTCTCATAAGAACGAGTATACCGTAACAGCTTTAGAGTACAATGGTTCTAAATATAATTATATTGAATCAGGAGTATCGTTACAAGACAAAACTATAAATTCACTACCTAGTCCTTCAGACTCTGTACCTTCTATTAATAATTTAGATATTCAAGAAGAACTGTATTTAAACCCTAATAAGTCTGTAAACAATAGGATGGTAGTTAGTTGGGATTACCCGATTTACAATGGAAATAGTCGTTATCCTTATGAGAAAAACTATGTTATAGAGTATAAAAATGCTACATCTAACTGGCTAAGTGCGGGTTCTACACAATCTAGTTATGTAGAGATAGATAGCACCCCCGCAGGTACTTATAGTGTGAGAGTAAAAGTAGAAAATACTCTAGGTAAATTCTCTAGTTGGGTAACCCTCCAAAAGACTTTAAATGGTAAGCAAACCTTACCTTCAGATGTTACGGGCTTAAATTTAGTAGGCGTGGGAAATAATGCTATTATTACATGGGATAGACCCACAAGTAACTCTGACTTAGATGTAATTAATGGAGGCTACTATAGAATTAGATATAATAATGCTATAGTTAACCCTATTTGGGCAGGTAGTACTGATATTGGCGGAAAAATAGGGGGTAGCTCCTCCTCTACTACGGTACCTCTATTAGCAGGTTCTTACTTAATAAAAGCATATGACTCCTCAGGAAATGAATCTGTAAATGCTGTAGCGGCTAAATCAAATGTAGCTACTATGATGTCTTTAAATGCTGTACATAGTAGTGTTGAAGATATACAGTTTTTAGGGGGTCACTCAGATACTACGGTTCAGAATGGTACTTTGAGGCTAGCTGAAATTATTGATGCAGATTATTCTTTCATTCTGGAGAACACTTCGGGAATACACGACTTTGATGAACCCGGAGTAGATTTACAGAATGAAAGTATAACTGCTATAGATTCCTATGATTATGGAGTTGCAGCCCCTGGAGCTAGTTTAGTTAAAACCTTAGGTTATTATAACTTTAGTACTAATCCTGTTGATTTAGGCCAAGTGTTTACTTCTAGAGTTACATCTGATCTTGCAGTATATACTACAGATGTAGGTACTACTTTTGATACAGCTTCTGGATTGTTTGATTCAAATAGTGGTAAATTTGATGGAGGTGATGTATCTGATGCAGATGTACAGCTTCAAGTATCTACCACCTCTGATGACCCAAGTATTCCTAACCCCTTATGGGATTCTTGGACCCCCTTTAATATTGGGGATTATAGTGCGAGAGCCTATAAATTTAGATTAAAGTTATTTACAGCAGACCCCAACCATAATATTGTAGTAACTAAATTAAGAACTACAATAGATATGCCAGACAGAACAGCGCGAGCGTATAACATTAGTACTGTTTCGGGTATAAAAGATGTAGTATTTGACCAAGACTTTAAAACAGGCCCCAGCGTGGGATTAACAGTAAGTGACCTTAGTACCGGGGACTATTGGAACTTAACAAATCAAAATAACTCAGGATTCTCTGTAGCTATATATAATTCTTTAAATCAGTTGTATGGTACAGATGGGCGACCTGAGAAGAATTTTAATTATATAGCAGTTGGTTATTAAAGGAAAACATATATGTCTCAACACGATTATAATATAGCAAATGACTTCTTTCCGCAAATACGGACAGATTTAAATAACTCTTTAGCATCTGCAGCTTCTAAATGTAGTGGAGCAACAGATCCAAGTGACCTCAGTAATGTGAGCACTTTAGGCGTAACTCAACCTTATCAGTGGTGGTTAGATACAGGAACAAATCAGTTAAAAATACGTAACTCATCAAATAGTGGTTGGTTGTCTCTTGCTACAATCAATACCACAGGGTATAATGATTTGTATGCAGATAATCTAACTGTTACAGGTACCTTGGTAGAGACTTCTTCTAAAAGGTTCAAGAAAAATATCAAACCCATAACTAATCAATTAAAAAAATTAGTTAAATTACAGGGTGTCGAGTATGACCGAATAGCTACTGGCAAGCACGAAATAGGTTTGATAGCAGAAGAAGTAGAAAAGGTATATCCTGATTTAGTCTCTCCCAATACGGAAGGTATTCAGTATAGTAAGTTAACATCTATACTAGTAGAGTCCATAAAAGAACTAAAGTCCTTATTAGATATTCAAAATAACCGAATACAAGAGCTTGAAGCTAGTTTAGGAGTTTAAGATGTCCGCAGGAAAACACCATATAGTTATTGAACAAGGATCCACTTTCGAAATGACACTATCGTTAGATGAGCCCGCAGGTACGAACAAGGATTTAACAGGGTGGTCTTTTAGGGGTCAAATCAAAAAGTCTGCTTATGCAGATGGACCTTCAGCTACCTTTAGTATGATAGATTTAGACTTACCTAATGGTATATTTAAGGCTGTTTTATCTGCTAGTGTTACTACAGGTATGGATGTCGGGATTGAAACCTATGACGTAGAAATGGAACATATAGATGGTACTGTAATAAGATTATTACAGGGTAGAGTAACGATTGCCTCCGAGGTAACTACCTAGTGAACCTTCGAAAAATTTTTATTGACAATGCAGGTATATTGTGTTATAATTCTCCTATCAATAGAAGTTTTGATACAAGATTTTTTCAAGAGGAGAACCTAATATGTCTATAGTCATTACTGTAGCAGAAACCTCAGATATAGTAGTAACAACTACCTCTACTATTGGAGGTGCTGGATTAATGGCGTTTACCCCTCATGGAAGTATTTCTTCAACTACCGTTCAAGGAGCTCTAGAAGAGTTAATAGATAATGCTTATAATCAAGCTATTGCACCTGATGCTGTTGCTCATTCAGTAGATGAAGGAGATACTTGGTATGACACCACCAATAATAAACTAATGGTGCGAAGGAGTAATGAATGGGAGGAACTTGTCTTATCCAATCAATTATCCGATACTAAGTCAGACGGGGATAGTGGAAATTATCCCGATGTAGGTATGGATGGAGGTACTTATTAGCATAATGTACTGGAGCAACAATAATGGGAAATAAAATTAAACTCGATAAACTGGATTCTTACAGGAATACATATGTCGAAGTTGTAAGTGATATGCGCTTAACTACTGCAGCAACTCTAACCCTACCTAATGGGGTAGCAATTAGCGAGTTCAGCACAGAGGGCACATTAGTAGGGAACAGCGATACTGCAGTTTCTACTGAAAGAGCCGTAAAAACATACGTAGATAACCAAATTGGTTCCGTAAATAATGCTGGAGGTGTTTCTTATAGCCCACACGGCAGTATTGCATCCACGAATGTTCAAGACGCTTTAAATGAATTAGCAGACAATGCTTGGAGAGCTGGATCAGCACCTACCGGAGGTGCTATAGATGAAGGGGATCTTTGGTATGACACGACTAATAACCAAATGAAGGTATATAGAAATTCTGAGTGGGAGTTATTTGTATTAGCAGATGCTCTCTCAGGTGATTTTGATACCATAGCAATGGACGGTGGTACGTTCTAAATATTTTTCGAAAAATATTTTACACTGTGTTTACTAACACAAAGAATTAAAAAAAGGAATTAAAGTATGGCGAATACTATTCAAATTAAAAGAACCGCAACTTCTAATGCACCTGCAGGTTTAGCAGCAGGTGAGTTGGCTTATGTAGGCGGTAATGATGGTTTATACATTGGACACCCAGATGGAGCTTCTGGAAGCATTCTAATTGGTGGTACTAAAGGGTACGTATCCAATGTTGGAGATACGATTACAGGGGATATTACTCTTAGTGATAGTTCTCTTCTAATTACAGAAGGTTCAGATACATTAACTTTAGCTGCCCCAACTTTAACAGGTGATCGTGTAATTAACCTCCCTGATATTGCTGGTACTGTAATGCTAAATTTAGCAGAAGATACTGCCCCTCAGTTGGGTGGAGATCTAGATACTAATGGCAGCAACATTCAAGTTGATGATGCTAAAGGTATCTTGGATGACTCAGGAAATGAGCAACTTCTATTTGGTAAGACTGCAACAGCTGTAAACTTTGTTAAGATTACGAATGCTGCAGCAGGAAGTGCTCCACAGTTTGAAGCAACGGGTTCAGGTACAGACGTAGACTTAAGCTTAACGGCTAAAGGCGCGGGTACAGTTAATATAGGTAACTCTACTGTAGTTACTGGTACTGTTTCAGCTACTGGATTTACTGGACCTGTTACAGGAAATGTTACAGGAAATGTTACAGGAGACGTAACGGGTAATGCAGATACTGCAACTACTCTTGCTACTGCTCGCACTGTCGCTTTAGCTGGTGATATTACAGGTTCTGCTTCCTTTGACGGTTCTGCTAATATTAGCATTACTTCTGAGATTGGGGCCGGAAAAGTTGGTTCTGCTGAAATTGCTTCAGATGCTGTTACTACTGATAAGATTGCCGATGATCAGGTAACTAATGCTAAGCTAGGTAACATGGCTCAGGGTACTGTTAAAGTCGGTGGAGCTGCTGGAGCCCCTACTGATTTAGACGCTTCTGGTGATGGTAAAGTTATAGTTGGTAATGGAACAGACGTAGCTTCTGTAGCTGTTTCTGGCGACGTTACTATGACTAACGCTGGTGTAGTCACTATTAGCAATTCTTCTGTAGAGAAGGATATGTTAAATGATAACGTAATTACAGGTCAGACAGAATTAGCAGGTAATGCTGCTGCTGGTGATTATATGATGATCTATGATACATCAGCCGGCGCAATGAAGAAAATTGCAGCTTCTAACGTTGGTGCTAATGCCTTATCTGAATTAGATGATGTTAGTACTGCAACTGCAACTGCTGGTAACTTCCTAGTTGCTGATGGCAGTAGCTTCGAATCTGTTGCTATGTCTGGAGATGTAAGTATCTCTGCATCAGGTGTTACTAGTCTTGGAGCTGCCGTTGTTGCTGCTGCTGAGCTAGGTGTTACAGCTGGGGCTACTACAGCCTCTAAAGCTTTAGTAGTTGACGCTTCTAAAGATATCGCTGGAATTAATAGTTTATCTGCTGTATCTCTTTCAGGTACTCTAGACACTGCTGCACAGACTAATATCACGTCTATAGGTACACAAGCATCTGCTCTAAGTATGGGTTCTAACAAGATTACTGATCTTGCTACTCCAACACAAGCTACTGATGCTGCTACTAAGGCTTACGTTGACGCTTCTAAACAAGGTTTAGACGTTAAAGATTCAGTACGTGCCGCATCTGCTGCTGCAGGTACTTTAGCTTCTGACTTTACTAATGGCCTCGCTATTGACGGAGTTACTTTAGGAACTGGAGACCGTATCCTTATTAAGGATCAGGCTACAGCTTCTGAAAATGGAATATACGTCGTTGCTGCTTCGGGAGCTCCTACTCGTGCTTCAGATATGGATGCAGCTGGTGAGCTATCTGGAGGTACTTTCGTATTTGTTGAAGAAGGTACAAGTAATGCAGACAGCGGTTTTGTAGTTACTTCTAATGGTGCACTTACTATTGGTACAGATGCTAATACTTGGACTCAGTTCTCTGGTGCAGGTCAGCTAACAGCTGGTACTGGTATGACTAAGTTAGGTAACACTCTAGATGTAGGCGCAGGCAACGGTATCGTTGTTAATGCTGATACTGTTCAGATTGATACAGCTTGGGCAGGTCAAACAGCTATTAGTACTGTAGGTACTATCTCTACAGGTACTTGGAACGCTGATACTATAACAGCAGCCAATGGTGGTACAGGACTTACGTCTTACACTGTAGGTGATATGATGTTTGCGTCTGGCGCAACTTCAGTTTCTAAACTTGCTAAAGGTACTGCAGGACAGATGTTAGTAATGAATTCTGGTGCAACTGCTCCAGAATGGTCTAATGCTATCGACGGTGGTACTTACTAAGTAAGTAAATAAAATATATGAGTTGGGGACTTCGGTTCCCAACTTATTTAATACGTCAGTAGTATTAAATAAGTTGGGAATCATATATTTCCAGGTTAATCAAGTTTTCTATATAGAGAACTTTAACTCATCGCTACATAGCGAAGCAATAAACGGAGGGCCATATGGCACTACAGATTAAACCCAAAAGAACGAGTTCGGCAGGTAATGCGCCTACCACCAGCAATTTAGAAGCTGGTGAGATTGCAATTAACCTTGCCGATAAAAAACTTTACGTTAGAGACACCTCTAATAATATCCTAGAGCTAACAACTAGATCGTTGAATGCTTTAGATAATGTTAGTGTTGCTTCACCTTCGGATGGTCAAGTACTAAAATACAATGCTGCTACTAGTATCTGGGAAGCTCAGGAAGACACTGCTAAGACAAATCTTACAAGTCTGACTGATATTACTATTAATACTCCAGAAGCTGATCATGTACTTCAGTACAACGGTACATCATGGGTTAATGCCACACTAACTACTACTACTAATCCTTTAAATGCTTGGGCTACCCAGCTTTCGTATGATTATACATTACCTTCATACTTCTTAGCTGAACAGTCCGGACCTTGGCAGATTAATAGTGGTGCAACTTTAACAATATCAGAAAATTCTACAGTATATATCCATGATCCATGGTTTGTATTGCACGAATAATAAAGGAAAATTATGTCTACTTTAAAAGTTAATAATATTACTGCTGTAACTGGATCTACTGTTACAGCCGATAAAGCTATTGTAATTACTGACAATACTTCATCAACCTCAACGTCCACCGGTGCTCTTAAAGTAACTGGTGGTATATCCACTCAAGAAAATTTGTATGTAGGCGGAAACGCTGTGATTACAGGGACAATGACTGCTAATGGCGGTACATTGACACTCGGTGATGCCAATTCAGATAATCTTAGCATTTTAGCTGAGCTTACCTCTGATGTTATTCCCGATGCTACTAATACATACGATTTAGGTTCTGCTACTAAGAAATGGGCTGAAATCCACGCTACTACAGTGTATGGAGATGGTTCAAACTTAACCGGAATTAGTTCTGACTTAACCGTTGCAGGTGATTCAGGTTCTGATACTGTAACAGTTGGTACAGATACATTTACTATTACAGGAGGCACTAATTTAACCTCCTCTATGGCACTTAATGAGCTAACTCTTAGTCTAGACGCTAGCCCAGATTTAACAGGTACGCCAACTGCTCCTACTGCAGCAGCTAGTACTAATACTACTCAGATTGCTACTACAGCATTTGTAGCCACTGAGGTTGCTAATCTTGTGGATGCCGCTCCAGGAGCTATGGATACTCTTAATGAGTTAGCTGCAGCACTTGGTGATGATGCTAACTATGCTGCTTCTACTACTAGTGCCTTAAATGCTCGATTAGAGCTTGCCGGTGGTACAATGACTGGTAACATTGCAATGGGCGGAAGCGACATTAGTGGTGCTGGAACTGTAGAAGCCTCAGTTGTTGATATTGATAGTGTTGCGACACTAGATACAGCTACTGTAACTTCTCTAGGCACTTCTATTAGTGATATGGATACTTTCTCAGCTACATCTTATAGATCAGCTAAGTATCTTGTATCTATCAAGGACGTTACCAACTCTGAGTATCAGTCAAGCGAAGTTCTCATTGTACATGATGGTAGTACCTCTTACTTAACAGAGTACGGGCAGTTACATACAGGCGTCAATCCTCTAGTAACCTTTACTACAGATATTTCTGGTGGTAACGTTCGTTTAAGAGGCACAGGTATCAGTGCTAACAATAATGTTAAAGTAATCCGTACTTTAGTAGAAGCCTAATCAAAAAAGAAGCCCCTTTAGGGGGGCACTCATAGTGGAGGTTTGGAAACTATGTCCAATTCAAGTTTCAAAATTAAACACGGTTTAAATGTTAGTGGTAACGTTGTTGTTACTGGTAATGTTGATGGCCGTGATCTTGTTATAGATGGTAATAAATTAGATAACATTGAGGTTGGCGCTACAGCCGATCAAAGTGCTACAGAAATTAAAACCGCATATGAAAGTAATGCAGGCGTTGAGAGTTTCACTTCTACGTTGAAGAGTAAACTAGACGGTATCGAAGCTTCTGCAGATGTTACAGATACTACAAATGTTGTAGCTGCTTTAACAGCAGGTACTAACGTTGCTATCTCTGCTAGCGGTACTATTAGTTCTACAGATACTAATAC
>Ga0233440_1000523_pt1 | contig 43969 bp, 39 predicted proteins | sample SI_123_September_5_FD_182791 | JGI IMG/M metagenome (GOLD analysis project Ga0233440, IMG submission 182791) | Seawater microbial communities from Saanich Inlet, British Columbia, Canada - SI_123_September2016_120_MG | ecosystem: Environmental > Aquatic > Marine > Inlet | place: Canada: British... | reverse complement strand
GTGAAGACAGTGCTAAATACCTAGTTAATAATTTACCAGATCAAAACTACCATGTCATTATAGATAATCGTGTTGCAGATTTATATAGTGATGAGCTGCAATCAATATTAGAACATAGCTCTGTGTTACGAATAGATGCTACTGAGAGTAATAAATCACTTGAAATGATGCCGGGGTATGTTACGTATTTAGTAAGTAAGAAAATTAGAAGGAATGATATTTTAATTGCTATAGGTGGAGGAGTTATTCAGGATATAACATGTTTTCTATCGGCAACACTTCTACGAGGCGTGGATTGGTGTTTTTACCCAACAACACTGCTTGCACAGGCTGATAGTTGCATTGGATCAAAGAGTTCAATTAATTGTGGTGATGCTAAAAATTTACTCGGTACATTTACCCCGCCTAATAATGTAATTATCGGCAGTAATTTTTTAAAGACTCTAGATGAAATAGATGTTCACTCTGGTGTAGGCGAAATGTTAAAAGTTCATGGAATTGCCGGACAAGAGGATTTTGATAAGATCACAAGTAAGTATAATGACTTATTCCTAGATAGTAGTGTCATGCAAACCTTTATCCATCGTTCACTGGAAATTAAAAAAGAGTATATCGAGATTGATGAGTTTGATAGAGGACTAAGAAACATATTTAATTACGGGCATAGTTTTGGGCATGCAATAGAGGCGGCAACCAGTTTTGTTATTCCACATGGTATTGCAGTAACCATAGGTTTAGATATGGCAAATTGGCTCTCACCTCAGATAGGTGATGGCGATATAAAACACTATAATAGAATGCATGATGTTCTATCAAGAAATTTCTATGGATTTGAAGGTGTCGAGATTCCGATAGATCAGTTTATGAGCGCACTTGCAAAAGATAAAAAAAATATAGGAAAAGGTGAAGTGACATTGATTTTACCAGACAAAGATGCAAAAATTAAAACAGGTCGTTACGCCAATGATGAAGCTTTTAAATCTCTTTGTAAGAAGTATTTAACTAAGGAGCGTTTTAAGTGAAGAATAGGGATATTGCAGTCGCGGTAACTAGCAGATCATTTTCAAGAAATAATATTCTTCGCAAAGAACTCTTGCAACAGTATAAAAATGTTAAATTTAACGATGATGGGTTAAAATTACAAGATGATGCACTAGTGAGTTTCCTTAAGGGCCATCAGAAAGCAATTATAGCCTTAGAAAGAATAAATGAAGATTTACTAAATAAACTACCCGGGTTAAAAGTAATTAGTAAATATGGTGTTGGTCTAGATATGATCGATATGCAGGCCATGCATAAACACAATATGAAGCTGGGATGGACCGGCGGAGTAAATCGACGTTCTGTTTCAGAGTTGGTAATATCTCTTACAATTGCATTGTTACGTCATGTACTAGTAAGTAATAGAGAAGTTTTATCAGGCACATGGAAACAGCATATGGGTGGACATCTTAGCGGTCTAACTATAGGAATCATAGGATGTGGTTATGTTGGTAAAGATCTAGTTAAAATGCTTCAGCCATTCGATTGTCCAATACTTGTCAATGATATTAAAAATTATGATGATTTCTATAAACGGTATAACGTTAAAGCGGTAGAGAAAGAGGAATTGCTTGCTAAGTCAGATGTGGTAACCTTGCATACGCCCTTAGATGATTCAACAAGAAATATGTTAACAGCCAAAAGATTATCGCTAATGAAGAGTGATGCAATCTTAATCAATGTAGCCCGAGGCAACCTTCTAGATGAAAATGCGTTGAAAAAAATGTTAATGACTAATAGGTTGGGTGGCGCTGCTTTAGATGTTTTTTCTGTTGAACCTCCTCAGGATAAAGAGTTATTAGAATTATCAAATTTTATTGTAACACCTCATATTGGAGGTAGTGCTAATGAGGCCATTTTAAATATGGGTCGGGCAGCAATAGATGGCCTGGATAATAATAAATTTGTATAAAAATAGTATATTTGTTACGTAAATATAAGAAAGGTAGTTTGTGATTAGTTGTTTGTTTGGACTATGTTCGTAAGTATAGGAGATGAATTAATGTTTAATGGAAAATCGGTTTTAATAACTGGAGGTACTGGATCTTTTGGTCATCGCTATGTGTCAACTCTATTGAGTCAATATAATTTAAAACGAATTGTTATCTATTCTAGGGATGAGCTTAAGCAATATGAAATGGCAATGAAATTCCAAGACTATACGGATATTATGAGATTTTTTATTGGAGATGTTCGAGACTCTATTCGCTTAAAAGAAGCAACTAGAGATATTGATATTATTATTCATGCAGCTGCAATGAAGCACGTCCCTATTGCAGAATACAATCCTATGGAATGTATTAAAACTAATATTCATGGCGCAGAAAATATAATACAAGCTGCATTAGATAATAACGTAGAGCATGTAATGGCACTTTCAACCGATAAAGCTGCTAATCCTATTAACTTATATGGGGCCACCAAACTTGCATCGGATAAGCTTTTTGTTGCAGCAAACAATATGGCTGGCGGAAGAACTAAGTTTGCTGTTGTGCGTTATGGTAATGTGGTCGGTTCTAGAGGTTCAGTTGTGCCATTTTTTAACAAGCTTATTAAAGAGGGCTCTGATAGTTTGCCTATTACTCATAAAAATATGACGCGCTTTTGGATTACTTTGCAACAAGGTGTAGATTTTGTTCTTAGATGTATGGAAAGAATGGATGGTGGTGAGATATTTATACCAAAAATTCCTTCGGTAAGAATTGTTGACCTTGCAAAGGCTATGGCGCCAGATCTTCCAATTAAGATAATTGGTATCCGACCAGGAGAGAAATTACATGAAATCATGTGTCCTGCAGATGATTCTCATTTGACAGTTGAGTTTGATGATCATTTTATAATAAGTCCTAGCATCACTTTTTACTCTAGAAAGTCAAATTTTACTGAAAATCTTTTACATGAAAAAGGCATTACAGTTAAACAAGGTTTTGAATATAATTCAGGTTCAAATATTAACTTTCTTGATATTAACACAATCAAGTCATACAATCAAATGAGCTAATATTCTATTTATTAGAATGATGATTCCCTACGGAAAACAAGAAATAACAAGTGATGATATTGAATCTGTTGTTAAAGTTTTAAAATCTAATTTTTTAACACAAGGCCCTGCAGTTCCTAATTTTGAAAAGGATTTGTGTGATTACACAGGGGCAAGTTATGCGGTCTCAGTTAATAGTTGTACTTCTGCCCTTCACATTGCTTGTCTAGCATTAGGATTAACTTCTAAAGATGTTGTATGGACTTCTCCCATAACATTTGTTGCATCTGCTAATTGTGCTAGGTATTGCGGAGCAAGTATAGATTTTGTTGATGTCGATCCTGAAACTGCACTAATGAGCGTTGATAAATTAAGGGAAAAATTAATAGAGGCAAGTAAGAATAATCGCCTTCCTAAGATAGTCATCCCTGTTCATTTTGCTGGCCAACCGTGTGATATGAAAGAAATTTATGTGCTTAGTAAAGAATATGGTTTTAAAATTATTGAAGATGCAGCACACGCAATTGGTGCTAGGTATAGTGGCGAACTAATAGGCGGATGTCAATATTCTGATATTACTGTTTTTAGTTTTCACCCTGTTAAGATTATTACAACAGGGGAAGGTGGGAGTGCTTTAACCAATGATAAATATTTAGCAGATAGGATGATGCTATACCGCAGCCATGGTATTACACGTGATCCAGAATTAATGACGGAAAATTCAAAAGATAAATGGTATTATGAACAAACTTGCTTAGGGTTTAATTACCGCCTAACTGATATTCAGGCCGCATTAGGCAGTAGTCAGTTAGCTAGAATTAACGACATTGTCAGGAACAGAACCAAGATTGCTGACTGGTATGATCAAAATATTAACCTTGGCTTATTATCCCCCTTGACTAGAAAAGAAAACAGAGAGTCAAGTCATCATTTATATGTATTAATTATAAAAAAAGGGGGTGTAGATAGAGACAAAGTTTACCGTCATTTAATAGATTCCGGTATTGGTGTAAATCTACATTATATTCCAGTTTATCGACAACCCTACTTTAACATGAAAATAAGATTACCTGGAGCTGAACAATATTATAAATCAGCCATTTCGTTACCAATTTTTCCAGCAATTGGTGAAAAAAAATTATCAAGAATTGTAAGAGAGATAGAAAATATTTGTAAATAAGTATAATATGCAACAGTTTATATATGGCGGTAATACAAAATGATTAAAGATAATAAAGTTGTTTTAGAATCATGTACTAGACTTGTTTTGCTTGGTGGTGGTGCATTGATGCCAGATGTTGTAGAGAAAGCGCTTACAATTGGCTATGTGATAGACGTAATTAGTTCACCGAGACATGCTAGTGAAGATGTTGGAGAAGGTGTTGCACTTAGTGGAGTCCTAAAAAAATACCCTATAAATGTAATTGTTACTGATGATATTAATGAAAGTAATACCGTTAAATATTTAAAGTCTTTAGATAAAGATACATTGTTCCTGTCATTGGGAGCAGCTTGGATTTTTAATGAGGAATTTATTTCTAACGTTTTGGGTGGAAGGTTATTTAATTTACATGGGTCTAGACTACCTCAGAATCGTGGAGGAGGAGGATTTAGTTGGCAAATAATGATGGGAAATAGATTTGGATTTTGTCTTATTCATCTGGTAGATGCAGGAGTAGATACTGGGCCAATTGTTGATTTTGAAGAATTCATATATCCGCATGAATGTAAATATCCTATTCAATACATTGACTATTATAAGAAGAAAAATATAAGGTTCATTGGTAGGATAATTAAAAGAGCATTTGAAAAAAGATCTACGTTTTCAATAACCAAACAAAGTGAGTATTTTTCAACTTATTGGCCAAGACTAAACCAGGATACTTCGTCGTGGATTGATTGGAATCAATCACCTGAACAGATTGAAAGGTTTATATGTGCATTTGGCCATCCATATAAGGGAGCCTTAACAACAATTAACGGAAGAAATGTAAGAATTAATAAGATTCATGTCAATTATCAGGATGGCGTATTTCACCCATATCAGAATGGGATTATATATAGAAAAGGAGTTTCTTGGCTATGTGTAGCTTTAGATGGAGCCGGCATGGTAATAGAGTCGATAGCTGATGATAGTACAGGAGATTCATGTCTTTCATCAATATCTATTGGCGATAGATTTATAACTACTGCAAAAATGTTGGAAAATAATAAAAATAGGGTGGTCTATACTCCAGATGGTATAAAGTAATGAGCAAGTTAGCGCTTGGTACGGCACAGTTTGGCATGTCCTACGGTATTTCAAATAAATATGGCCAAACTACACAAGATCAAATTATTAAGATATTAAAATTAGCTCAAAAAAACGATATAAGAGTACTAGATACTGCAGCTTTATATGGAAATTCAGAAAATATGCTTGGAGGTGTTTTAGATGATTTTGATTGGAAAGTTGTTTTAAAAACACCACACTTTAATGATGAAATTGTAATTGAAAAAAAATTAGAATTATTAAATAAATATTTTTTCAAGTCACTGCAATACTTGGGAAGGAATAAGGCTTATGGCCTTCTCATCCATGATTGTAATGATTTATTTAATTCTGACGGTGAGCAATTATTTGGTGAGATGAAGAAGTTGCGCTCATTAGGATTAGTTAAGAAGATTGGTGTATCAGTTTATACAGGTGATCAAATTGATCAATTATTGAATAATTTTGATATTGATATTATTCAACTACCTGTCAATATTTTTGATCAAAGATTAGTTAATTCTAGAAGACTAGAAAAATTAAAACAATATGGTATTGAGATACATGCAAGAAGCGTGTTTTTACAAGGTCTATTATTAATGCCAACAAAATCTATACCACCATATTTTTCACCTATTAAAAATTATATTAAAAAGTTTTCAGATATGGCAAATGAACTTTCTATAAGTAAATTAGAGCTAGCTCTTGGGTATGTATTAGGGATTAATGAAATAAATAAAGTTATTGTTGGTGTTAACACTGCAAAACAATTTGAACAAATTATAGGCGCATCAATTTCCGAAATTCCTTTTGTTGAATTTAATAGTTTGTCTATTGATGACCCTATATTTGTTGACCCATCGTGCTGGAAAATTTAGATTTATCAATATATAAAAATGTCTTCTGCGATAGCAAGAAAGCCCTTATTTGGGCTTATAAAAATGGCCTAAATAAAGACAGTCTTATCCGAAGTAGCTCACCAGCAGTTCTCTGGAAGAAAAATCCTAATGTGATTCATATTGAAGATCGATGGAATAAGAAGGATTTCAAAGAATTCCAGTCAACTATCAAAAAAAATTCAGAAGATATATACAACGCAACGATTAATATTGATAGAACGACTCGAGAAGATGCATTAGCAGTATCTTTATCATTTGTTGAGTTTCATAAAATTATTTATAAGGCTGCCTGTTTGTTTGAGGACGATTTAATCAAACCAAGGTTATTTTTAAAGGTAGACGGGATCGGCGGCCCAAATGGCAACCATATGAACGCTCCATGGGATCTTCTTCTTAAGGGAAATAATAATTTTAATAGTATTAATTATACATTGCAGGAAAACTCTTGGAGTGTATCAGATGTTGATGGAGTGCCATTAAATTTACGTATGCGTATTGCAGGGGTTGAAACAGTGTTATACCGTCTTGCAATTAGACTGTCTGAGAAACTCCCAAGGTGGATGAGAAAAAAACAACTTTTAGTACACAATGAAAATGAATTACTAATTGAGATAGCATCAAATCTTGCCTTAAAGGGGGTGGCAATAAAAAAGCTAGAACTTACAAATAATAGAGGTACAAATGAGTATAAAAATATTCCTATTATTCAAATATGTGAATCTATAAAACCCATTGTACATAACAGGTTGAAGGAATGGCTTGTACCTGGCTTAGTGGATATTTGTGAAAAACTTTTTATTGATCAAGTTAGTAAAGCGCTATACTCCGTTAACCAATTAAAGGCCAACTGGAAAAATATACTAGATAGAGAAAATAAAAGTATAAATGTGCTTATAACCGGAGCACCAGGCAACCTAACCGGCTTTGCATTGACTGGAGCGTGTCATGAAATAGGTATTCCAGTTGTTTCTGTACAACATGGAGTTACGGTAGAGATATGTTCAAGTATTGGAGAGGTTTCTTCAGCGTATGATATGAATACATCTGATTATTGTTTTACTTACAATAGAATGTCAGAAAAAATTGAAAAAAATTCTTTTTTTTCAAGAGGGAAATCGCTAGTGATTGGGATGTCTAAACGTCATTTTCGGATGAAAAGAATTAAAGATACTATTAATTCAAGCTGCCCACCTATAGTTTATATTTCTACCAATCTGTATAAAGGTAATTTAGGGTACTTTGTTGGATGGTTAACAGATTATGATCGTTCATTAAATGAAAGGAATTTAATAACTAGTGTATTTTCAAGATTACCTCACAAAATTAGATATAAAACATATCCAGAAGATAATAGGCGTTATGTCGATAAGGATCCTGCCATAGAATGTGCTTATCAATATAAAAATATAGAATTATTTGAAAAGAAAATTGATATGAGGTTTTTACTCCAACAACATCAAATAGTGGTTACATCTTCTGCAACAAGTACAATTGGTTGGCCTGTAATGGCAAATAAACCCACAGTTTTTATTAATTGGGATACGCATGATTCTTTGTCTAAAGAGGCGTATATTAGTTTTTCTAACGGGTTGTTTTTATTTGATGCTAATTCTGAACATTTTCATGAGAATCTAAGAGAATTTCTTTCTAAACCAATTAGTGAGATAGTGGAACTCTGGGACAAAAAGGAAGTGGCAAGAAAAGACATGATTCAAAGATTTTTTTCTGAGTATTCATCGGGAGCTGGAAAACGTGGACAGAAACTAATAACAGCTGAGTATTTTTCATGAGTCAAACCATTGTAGCTATTTTGCAAGCAAGAGTGTCTTCATCTAGGTTGCCTAGTAAAGTACTAAAGTTATTATTGGGCGAGCCAATGATTATTAGGCAAATAGAAAGAGAGAGTAACATATCTTGTATCAATAAATTAGTGGTTGCTACTAGTAAAGAGAAGTCTGACGATCCATTGGTTGAATTATTAAAAAATCGTGGAATAGAAGTTTTTCGTGGTAGTTTAAACGATGTATTGGACCGTTATTATAATGCGGCTATAAAGTATAACGCTGACCATATAGTTCGTTTAACTGGAGATTGTCCATTAGCAGACCCTGCGATCATTAAACGAACTGTAGAAAAACATTTATCTACGGGTACTGACTATACATCTAATTGTTTTCCACCAACATATCCAGATGGTTTAGATGTTGAAGTTGTTAAATTCTCAGCATTAGAAGAAGCATGGAAATATGCAGAGTTACCATCAGAACGTGAGCATGTAATGCCTTATATTCGCAATCGTCCTGAAATTTTTAGTAGCTCTAATGTTGAATTTGAACAAGACTTATCAAAACATCGATGGACGGTTGATGAGCTAGAAGACTTTGTATTTGTAGAGCAAATATATAAAGAGCTGTATTCAAAAAATAAGATTTTTAACATGAGTGATATATTGGAATTTTTAGACAAAAACCCATCTTTAAAAGAAATAAATTATCAAATTATGCGCAATGAAGGTGCGCTTAAATCATACAAACAAGATAAAGAATATTTATCAAAAAAGAATGAATAAAAGATATAAAGAGTCTAACAAGCTAATTCAGCGTGCGTTAAAAGTTATACCACTAGGCTCGCAAACATTTAGTAAGAGCATAGTTCAATATCCTAAAGGGGTGTCACCTTTATTTATTAGTAAGGGCAAAGGCAGCCATGTTTGGGATGTGGATAATAATGAATATATTGATTTTGTTAATGGATTGTTATCAGTTATGTTGGGTTATTTAGATGCAGATGTTGATAAATCTGTGTTGAGTCAATTTAACAACGGAGTATCTTTCTCGTTGCCACATATTTTAGAAACCGAAGTTGCTGAGTTATTAGTTGAAATGGTTCCCTGCGCTGAAATGGTGCGTTTTGGAAAAAATGGAACAGATGCTACTTCTGCCGCGGTTAGACTTGCTAGAGCATTTACTGGAAGGGAGCATATATTGGTTTGTGGATATCATGGTTGGCAAGACTGGTATATCGGTTCAACAACCAGAGATCTTGGTGTACCTTCCGCTGTCAAGGAATTAACACACAGTTTTAAATATAATGATTTAAATAATCTGAACGCACATTTTGAAAAATTGAAGAACAAAGTTGCCTGTGTGATTATGGAGCCTATGAATTTTTATTATCCTAATAAGGATTATCTAGAGCAGGTTAAACATTTGGCGCACGATAATGGCGCGCTTTTAGTTTTTGATGAAACCATAACAGGGTTTCGATTTTCTAAGGGCGGCGCACAAGAGATGTTTGATGTTATTCCAGATTTAGCAACGTTTGGTAAAGGCATGGGAAACGGCTTCCCAATTTCGGCAGTAATGGGAAGTCAGGATGTAATGATGAAAATGGAAGATATTTTCTTTTCTGGAACATTTGGTGGTGAGACATTATCTCTGGCTGCCGCTAAAGCAGTATTGTTAAAGGTACGAGATTCTGATGTAGTTGAAAATCTAAGAAGCAAAGGGAAGCTCATTGTTTCTTCCGTAACGAAATGCATTGAGAGGCATGATGTTGGACACATATTTGACATTGTTGGCCACCCCTCATGGTCGTTACTAACAATTGCTGATCAAGAAAGTTATTCAAGTTGGGAGATAAAAACGTTTTTATTTCAGGAATTCTTTAAGAGAGGAGTATTGTTTCTTGGTACTCACAATATCAGTTATGCCCATACTAGTGAAGATATTACTAAGTTATTAGATGTTTATGATGAGGTTTTCCCTATAATCTCTGAGTTAATTAATAATGGCAACCTAGTAGAGTTTCTAGAGGTTGATGCATTAAAGCCGGTTTTTAAAGTTCGTGATGTGTAAAACAATAAACCGATTGGCAATTGATAAAAATCAGCCCTGTTTCATCATTGCTGAAATAGGCTTGAATCATAATGGAGATTATCAATTAGCTAAAGAATCCGTCATTGCCGCTGCTAAATCGGGTGCAGATGCCGTTAAATTTCAGAACTTTTTGACAGAAGATTTTTTATCAGATAAAAGCATATTACATACTTATAAAGATGGAGGTAAAGAAATTACAGAGCCGTTATTTGATATATGTAAGCGGTCTGAATTTAAGACAGAGTGGCTACCTGACTTAATCAAGCTCTGTGATGAATTGGGTGTTGTATTTTTAAGCACACCAACTTCAGAAAGTGGAGTGGATGATTTAATAGAGTGTGGTGTTAAATATATTAAAAATGGATCAGATTATTTATCTCATATACCACTTCTAAAATACATGGCATCAACCGATGCAACAATTATTATTTCTACTGGTATGGCCTATCAAGAAGAAATAGATGATGCAGTTAATGCGATTTTATCGATTCAATCTAAACTGATTATATTGCACTGCACTAGTAGTTATCCTACGTCTCCAGAAAATGTAAATTTAAAAAAGATACAAACTCTGCAAGATCGTTATCAGGTCCCTATTGGCTTCTCAGATCATACCGAAGGTTGGGAAAGTGCCGTGCAGGCGGTAACTTTAGGTGCAAGGGTAGTAGAAAAACATTTTACTTTGGATAAAAATCTTCCTGGGCCTGATCATTGGTTTAGTTCGGATTATCAAGAATTTAAAGACTTGGTTAATCAAATTCGTTTGGCCGAGAGTCGTATGGGGAATAAGGCATTAATACCTGCTAAGAGTGAAATAAAAGTGCGCGATCAATGGAGACTTGGATTGGTCTGGAGTCGTGATATAAAAGCAAAGAACGTGGTACTGGAGCATGATATTGCCATTAGAAAACCTGCAACTGGATTACAACCAAAAGAGTTATATTCTGTGATTGGACGTATAGTAGTCAAAGATTGCAAGAAGGGAGAATCTGTATTGAAGGCAGATTATTTAGATGAATGATAGGTAATAAAAAAAACACAGTGCTGGTTACGGGAGGATGTGGCTTTATTGGTTCGCATGTAGTTGATCGTTTGATTAACGATTCATATGAAGTGGTTGTTTTGGATAATTTATCTACTGGAGTGATGGATAACCTTAATAAATCTGCTACTTTCTATCAGGGCGATGCCAGCGATAATTATTTTGTTGATAAGGTTTTTGCACAGCATAAATTTGACTATGTGATTCACGAAGCAACAACAATTAATACTAATGCACTACATGAGGAGCCATTGCACGATCTTAAAAGCTCAGCCAATTCAACCATTATTCTTGCTGAGAATTGTATTAAGTACAATGTTAAAAACTTTATTTTTGCTTCGTCAGTAGCAGTTTATGGTCGACCTAAATCCTTGCCTGCTGCTGAAAATAGCCTTATAGACCCAATTTATTCCTATGGCATTGCCAAACATACGGCTGAATTATATTTGAAGTATTTTCATAATTATTACGATTTAAATTATCAAATTTTAAGGTATGCAAATGTATTTGGACCAAGGCAGCCAATTTATGGAGAAGTTGGTGTTATTGCTATATATACAGATAGATTGATTAAAGGAGAACCATTGATTATATTTGGCGATGGTAAGCATCAAAGAGACTATATATATGTTCATGATGTTGTAGAATTTACAGTTAGATCAATGCTGTTTAGAGAGTCATCTGTTTATAATGTAGGAAGAGGATTCCCTGTGAGTGTTAATGAAGTGTTTGCCGAGTTTCAAGAGAACGATCCAAAGCACAAGCAAGCCGTTCAAAAGCAGGAGAGGTATGGAGAAATCGGCAATTTTTATTGTAATGTTGATTGTGCACTAAGTACAGGGTGGGAGGCACAGTTTGATTTAAAAAAAGGCATTAAAAACACTATAGATTATTTTAGGAAGTATGGTCGTGTCTGAAATTCAGCTAAGAAGTGCAACTATTAAAGATGAGAGTTTGCTTTTTAAATGGAGAAATATCGACGATCTAGTTGCGCTATCGTATCATCAAAAAAAAGTAACTCTAAGTGAACATCAACAATGGTTTAAAAGAAACTTATTAAGTTCTGATTGTGAATTGTTCATAATTCAGTTAGATAATCAAGACATAGGTCTGATTAGAATAGAGGCAGTGCAGGCCGAATGTGAAATAACAATCTATCTTATTCCTGGGAATGAGGGAAGAGGTTTTGGTTATAGTGCATTGTCTCAGGCCCTTGAAGATAATAGCATTAGATGTAATGTTTATATAGCAAAGGTTCAAGTGAAAAATATACCAAGTCAAAATCTGTTTAAAAAATTAGAATTTTTTGAGACATTTAGAGATAATTCATTTATTTTGTATAAGAAGCCTTACATTTTAGTATGACAACCATCTCAGAAATTTATAACAAAATGCTATCCAATGGAGTTAATGACTCTGAACGCGTAGGGTGGGGTAGTGTAGACAGTCAAAAAAAACGTTTTTGTGTGTTGACAGAGATTGGAGATTTGAGTAATACCACTGTTTTAGATGTTGGCTGTGGTTTAGGCGCATATTTTGACTATATCTATGAAATTCATCCTAATTTGTTGTATACGGGAACGGACGTCAATCTTAATATGATAAAAGGGGCGCAACAGCGTCATACAGATATAGAGTTTATACATTTAGATATAACATCTGACTTGCATGATTTAGATGGCAGAAAGTTTGACTATGTTTTTTTATCAGGTGCTTTAAATTTAAGTACAGACAAACACAAAGAAACTATAAAAAATGTCATGAAAGCAATGTTTGCATTGGCAAATAAAGGAGTAGCTATTAATTTTTTAAGTATTTTTTCTGATTACTTGTCGCCAGGTGAATATTATTGTAACCCTGAAGAAATACTAAGACTGGCATTTTCTATTACGCAAAAAGTAACACTACGTCATGATTATATGCCACACGATTTCACCATTTATTTATACAAATAATTGATGAAAGTGCTAATAAGGGTTGATGCATACCCTAAAATTGCACTTGGGCACTTAAATAGATGTATTAATTTGGGCGAAAACTTATTAGAGTTTGGGCATGATATAATTTTTATTTGTTATGAGGATTCAGCAACTAAGGCAGTATTGATAAAGACTGGTTTTGATTTCCAATTGATTCCTTTTAAAATTAATGATGCTAGTAATCAGGATAAAGAATTGGTATTTTTAAGAGATATTTCTGATTCAGTAGATTTATTCTTGGTTGATTCTTATAATGTTGATAGTGGTTATTTTAAGCATTTAAACAAATTCTTTTCCAGTATGGTTTATTTGGACGACTTGGGCTTGGATTTTGATGTAGATATGGTAATTAATCCATCGTGTACAGTAAAAGAAAATGACTATATTGCGAAAGATGTATTGTGTGGAATGGAATATGTCATTCTTGGTAATGAATATCGTGCTGGGCGTATAGGAAGTTTGAATACAGAAAACCATTCAATATTGGTTACGATGGGTGGTATTGATCATTACGACTTATCTTCTCGTGTAATCCCCATACTTGAAGAAATATCTCAATCTATCCAAGTTAATATGGTAATCGGCCCCTATTATGAAAATACAGAGTCAATAAAAGCAGTTGTAAAAAACAGCTCTTTAGAGGTTAATATTTTTGAAAATGTATCTAATCTTAGCGCCATTATCTTAAAAAGTAATCTTGCACTTACCGCCGGTGGATTTACAACATATGAATTGGCTGCCATGTCTACACCATCTATCGGTATCGCATTGTGGGATAATCAAAAAAATAATGTCACATGCTTGTCTAGTCAAGGTGCTTTAATTCCGCTTTATTACACAGATGGCTTGGAATTTGGTCAACAGTTAAAAAAAGTTCTTGTAGACTTGATTAATAATAGCAACTTACGAAAAAGAATTTCGACAAAAGCAAGGATTACTGTGGATGGGTGTGGTGCAAATAGAATTGCCAAAGAAATAACAGATCGATATGAGAAAAAATAGCCCTATTATTCTGACTGCACATCAGCCAGTTTATCTACCATGGTTGGGGTTATTTCATAAAATAGCTTTAGCCGATGTTTTTTGTCTGTTTGACATTGTTCAATATCAGCGCAAAGACTTTAATAATAGAAATAAAATAAAAACTTCAGTAGATTCAATATGGTTGACAGTGCCTGTTAAATCAAGCGGAAGGTTGAATTCTATTATTACCGATATTGAAATAATTAATGATGGGTGGCACAAAAAACACCTAAAATCTATAGAGCTTAATTATAAAAAAACCCCTTATTTTGATCAATACTATTATGATTTGAAAAAAATATTAGATACGTCCTATCAATATCTGGTTGATTTAAATTTTGATATATTGGTTTATCTATTAAATGCATTAAACATCGATACAAAAACTGTTAAGGCTAGTGATTATTTGTTTAAAGGGGCGAAGTCAGAGTTAGTTTTAGATATGTGTATTCAGCTCAATGCAGATATTTATATATTTGGAGAGAATGGCAAAAACTATGCAAATATTGACACTTTTACAAGTTCAGGAGTAGACCCATATTTTCAAGCGTACAATCATCCCGTGTATAATCAAGCAAAGGGTAGATTTATGCCTTATATGAGTGTTCTTGACTTACTATTTAATGAGGGTCAAAACAGTAATAATATTATAATGTCAGATAATATATCTAAAAAAGATATACTTATATTAAACAAGGACTTATAGAGTGTCTCTGATCAATAGTGCAATAAGTAAAAAGGTATTAATTGTCGCCGCCCACCCTGATGATGAGGTTTTGGGTTGTGGTGGAACTATTGCGCGTCATACAGACGACGGAGATGAAGTTCATGTTGTGTTTATGGCAGACGGTGTATCTTCTAGGGAGGATAAAGAGCACGATAAAGAAACCCAAAGTCGAAAAGATTCTGCATTGGCTGCATCTAAAATTTTAGGGGTAGAGTCAGTTGAATTCTTTGATTTTCCTGATAACCGTATGGACACTGTAGCCATGTTGGATATTGTAAAAAAATTAGAAAAAGTATTTGGTAAGATAAGGCCTTCTGTTGTGTATACCCATTTTTGCTGTGATTTGAACATTGATCATAGGGTTACTCACCAGGCTGTTATGACAGTTTGTAGACCACTACCCAAACAAGTTGTAAGAGAAATATATAGTTTTGAGATTCCTTCAAGTACTGGTTGGTTAGCACCGACACAGGAGAATGTGTTTATACCTCACAGATTTGTAAATGTTATCAATACAATGGATAGAAAAATTGAAGCACTTAATACATACAAGGAAGAGATATATGAATTCCCACACTTTCGCTCGATCAAAGGCGTTGTTTCAATGATGCAGATGAGAGGCGCAAGTGTTGGTGTTTCGTCAGTCGAAAGCTTTATGGTTTTACGACAAATAATATAACACAATTATTTTTTTAGCAGAAATATGAGTATTGATAAGTTAACAATAATAATTCCTACAATTAATAGATCAACAATGCTTGATCGTACACTTTCATATTACATGAAGGCAGGTATATACTCAAAAATAATACTTGCTGATTCAAGCAATAAATCACTGAAAGCAAAAAATAAAAACTTGGTTAGTAAATATTCTACTCATCTTGATATTGAATACTTTCATGTTTCCGAAGAAACTGATGTTGGTGATAAAATATTTGTAGCTTGCGAGATGGTCAAAACACCATATGTGTTAATGATTGGCGATGATGATTTTGTATTAAAATCTTCCGCTTCTAAAATAATTCGTGGGTTAGAAAATGATAAGGAATTAGCTGCAGGATATGGTCAGAGACTGGGCATAGCTGCCTTATCTCAGTCAACAAAAGGAACAAGATGGATGAGTTTATTCCCTTGGTACGATATGCAAATTATTAATAAGGATCCGTTAGACCGAATAAGGCATATTCCTATTCCATCGTGGCAACAATATCCATATGCAATCTTTAGAACACATGTTATGAAAAAAGCATACCAAGTAACAAATGGGTTTAAATCGACACAATATATAGATTTCTTTATTAATGCAACCATTTTATTTCACGGTAAATGGAAAAAATTTGACTGCCTGTTTACTGTTTGTAATGCAGATAGTAGTTATTACACCCTAAGAGATAGGAGCTCATTTCCTTATTATTGGGGCAAAAAAGGGAATATTATATCTCAAACTATGTCACAGCCATTTTGGTCTGAGTATGTGATTAAATTAAGCAAAAATGTTGTGGATTTGTTACCTAAATCAGATAGTGATGATTTAGCCAGGGAAATTAGAGATATCTATTATGCTATTAATAATAGATATATAGAGCATCATTATATTTTTAGCCGTTCTCTGTTTAATTCAAATCAATGGTTATCATTAAAAATTAATACTTTTATTGTGCGCTTAACAAGGATCTTGTATATATTCTTGCTTCCAGATAAGAATGGTGGAGTCAGCTCTTATTGGGTTTTTTTTAGAGGCTTATTAAAAGAGACAGTTACACTAAGATTATTTAAGAATCTCTATAATCAGGATAAAAGCAATAAAATTAAAAATCTTCTGATAAGTATTAGAAGGACAGGTACATTAGATTATGAGTTAGTTAACTTGTTAAGTCCATCTTCTGCATATTACAAAGAGTTTTCTCTCATTTTCAAGGTGTGGAAGTCAAATCCAACTCCAAAAGTTTATACAAATAAATAGTGTATGCTTGTTCGTTTATTTAAATATAGTAATTTTTAATTTATGAAAGTAGTAATATTAGCAGGTGGTCTTGGTACACGTATTAGCGAAGAGACTAGCAGCATTCCAAAGCCAATGATTCAGATTGGGCATAAGCCAGTTTTATGGCATATTATGAAGATATATTCACACTATGGGATTAATGATTTTATTATTTGTTGTGGTTATAAAGGGTATGTAATTAAAGAGTATTTCGCAAACTATTTTCTTCATATGTCTGATGTTACCTTCTGTATGAAGGATAATACAATGCGTGTCCATCGAGAACGAGCTGAACCATGGACTGTTACATTAGTTGATACAGGTGAAGACACTATGACAGGAGGAAGAATTAAGCGCATAATTGAGCATGTGCGAGATGAAGAGTATTTTTGCCTTACTTATGGAGATGGTGTTGCCGATATTAATATTAGTGACCTTATTAAATTTCATAAAAAACAAAATACCTTGGCAACTGTTTCAGCAGTAATTCCTCCAGGAAGGTTTGGCGCTTTAGACATACATTCTAGAAAAGTTAAATCATTCAAAGAAAAGCCAAAAGGTGATGGTGTTCATATTAATGGTGGATTTTTTGTTTTATCTCCAAAGGTAATTGACTTAATTGAAAGTGATAGTACTTTGTGGGAAAAAAAGCCAATGGAAGAATTAGCAAAACAGGGAGAGATGTCGGCGTTTAAACATGGTGGTTTTTGGCAGCCAATGGACACTTTAAGAGATAAAAATTATCTTGATGAATTGTGGAAATCTAAAAAGGCACCATGGAAAATATGGTGATTAAAGTTGATTGATCAGAAGTTTTGGCAAGGAAAACGTGTTTTTTTAACAGGCCATACTGGCTTTAAAGGTGGGTGGCTTTCTTTATGGCTAAACTCTTTAGGGGCTATAGTTAAAGGGTATGCACTTGAAGCATCTACATCACCATCATTATTTGATGAAGCAAAAATTGGCACAGTAATTGATTCTCAGATTGGCGATATCAAGGATCAAGAAATGCTCCATAAAATTATGGTGGATTTTAATCCTGATATTCTAATACATATGGCTGCTCAACCTTTAGTTGGGTACTCATATGATAATCCTATTGAAACTTATGAGGTTAATGTTATTGGTACTGCTAAGGTATTAGAAGTGGCACGTAATTGTATTAATTTGAAAGCTGTGGTAAATATTACAACAGACAAATGCTACGAAAATGATGGAAGTTTTAACGGTCATAAAGAAGATGATCCTATGGGTGGTTATGACCCTTATAGCAGTAGCAAGGGTTGTGCAGAGTTAGTTGTCTCAGCATATAGGCGTTCTTTCTTGCAAGATCAGGGAATTGGCATAGCTTCAGTAAGAGCTGGTAATGTGATTGGTGGAGGTGATTGGGCTAATGACAGACTTATTCCAGATATTCTAAGATCATTTGAAAAAAATAAACCCGTCATAATTCGAAACCCTAAAGCCACTCGCCCTTGGCAACATGTTTTAGAGCCATTGTCAGGCTATCTTATTTTGGCGCAAAAGATCTATAATAACCATAAAGAATATGCCGAAGGTTGGAATTTTGGACCCAGGGAGGAAGATGTTAAGCCAGTAGGCTGGATTTTGGATAAAATGATATCAAAATGGCCTGATTCCAGTTGGGAACTTGATCAAAATTCTAACCCTCATGAGGCAGATTTTTTAAAGTTAGATATTTCAAAGGCCGAATCTAAACTTGGTTGGAAACCAGTATGGGAATTGAGCCATACAATAGACAAAATTATTGACTGGCATAAAGCTTGGCTTGATAAAGAAGACATGCAAGCTGTATGTCTAGCAGAAATTGAAGAGTATACAAAAGACATGAGCAATGAAAACTACTAAAGAGTTAAGGTTAGAAATCGAAAAGCTTGTGCAAGAATTTGCAGATTTAAAATATACAGACACAACATTTAAACCAGGTAGAAGTGTTGTACCACCATCTGGCAAGGTGATAGGATCAACCGAATTACAATATATGGTTGATGCATCGCTAGATGGGTGGCTGACCACAGGTCGGTTTAATAATCAGTTTGAAAAGAAGCTCGCTGACTTTCTTAGTGTCAAGCATGCTCTGACCACCAATTCAGGCTCTTCCGCTAACCTCCTAGCTTTTACTGCACTGACATCCATAAAGCTAGGCGAAAGAAGGATTAAACCGGGTGATGAAGTAATCACCGTGGCAGCAGGGTTTCCAACCACAGTAAATCCGATTCTACAAAATAACTGCATTCCTGTTTTCGTGGATGTAGATATTCCTACATATAACATTAAAACGGATTTACTCGAAGAAGCTTATTCAGAGAAAACAAAGGCAGTTATGATTGCCCATACACTAGGCAACCCTTACAATCTAAAAGCGGTTAAAGCTTTTACAGAAAAACACAATCTTTGGTTGATAGAAGATTGTTGTGATGCATTAGGATCGGAATATAATGGTGAAAAAGTTGGTTCTTTTGGTGATATAGGAACGTTAAGTTTTTATCCAGCCCACCATATAACAATGGGTGAGGGTGGCGCTGTTTTTACCAATAATGAAGAACTTAGAAAATGTATTGAGTCTTTTCGGGACTGGGGTAGAGATTGTTATTGTCAACCAGGTAATGATAATACATGTGGAAAACGATTTTCATGGCAACTTGGTAATTTACCAGAAGGGTATGACCATAAATACACATACGCTCATCTTGGATATAATCTTAAAATTACTGATATGCAGGCCGCATGTGGATTGGCACAATTAGAAAAGATAGATGCTTTTGTACAGTCTAGAAAAGATAATTTTAATTATCTAACAAAAAAATTACAGAATTTGACAGATTATTTGTGTTTACCAAAAGCAACTGATAATAGCGATCCTGCGTGGTTTGGGTATCCGATTACAATAAAAGATAGTGCAAAAATTTCTCGTGTTGGTCTTTTAAAGTACTTAGATCAATACAATATTGGGACACGTCTACTCTTTGCAGGTAATATTACACGACAGCCCTATTTTGAAAATAGAGAATATAGAATAGTCGGAAATTTAAAAAATACAGACAAGATAATGAATGACACTTTTTGGATCGGAGTATATCCAGATCTTACGACAGATATGTTGGATTATGTCGTTGAGAAATTAGAAACTTTTTTTGGAATTGGCTGGTAATAATTCAGTTTAATATTGAGCTTTATTTAATTATATTGGAGGATAATTTTGATAAAAAAAATACCTGAAAATCTATTCACTCTTGAGATGGCAAATAATCATATGGGTGATTTAGATCACGGACTTCATGTGATTAAATCATTTGGTGAAATATGTAAAAAATATCCATTTTCTTTTGCATTTAAACTTCAATATCGAGAATTAGATTCGTTTATACATCCTGATATGAAAGGTCGTGACGATGTTCCATACGTGAAGCGTTTTTCCGAAACCCGTCTGACACGGGATGACTTTGACACTTTGGTTAAAGAAATACGCAACCAAGGTTTTTTAACTATGGCTACTCCATTTGATGAAAAATCAGTGGATATAATTGAATCTCAAGACTTGGACATTATTAAAATTCCTAGTTGCTCATTTGGTGACTGGCCTCTTTTAGAAAAGATTTGTCAAACTAATAAGCCAATTATTGCATCGACCGCAGGCGCTTCAATTGAAACAATTGATCAAGTTGTTAGCTATTTGACGCATCGAAAAAAAGATTTTGCCATTCTTCATTGTGTTGGTGAGTATCCAACACCAGATGAAAATATGCACATCTCTCAGCTTGATTATTTAAAAAATCGTTATCCAGATGTTCGCATTGGGTTTTCGACACATGAAGATACTTCAAATACTGATTTTATAAAAATGGCTATAGCAAAAGGCGCGTCTATTTTTGAAAAGCATGTTGCAGTAGAAACGGAAAAATACGGCATTAATCAATACTCTGCAACACCAGAGCAAATAGATGCATGGCTTAGTGCCGCTGTTTATGCAAAAAAAGTTTGTGGAGAGGGTGTTACAAGATTGCCAATTAATCCAAAAGAAGCTGAAAGTCTACTCTCTTTACAAAGAGGTGTTTTTGTTAAACATAATATTAAAAAGGGCACTACTCTTACGGAGAGTGATGTATTTTTTGCCTTTCCTCCGACAAGTGGACAATATACAGCAAATAATTGGTCTAAATATTTTGAATATACAACACAAGAAGATATCTCAATTAATTCAGCCATTAGCCCAAATAATTGTTTACAGAAAGATAAAAGGGAGCTGGTCTGGAGCATTGTAAAAGATGTTAGGGATTTTCTTAAAAATAGTCATGTCATTATTCCTGGTAGTGCAGAACTTGAAATATCACATCATTATGGTTTAGAAAAGTTTTATGAGTATGGTTTATTATTATTAACAGTGGTAAATAGAGATTATTGTAAAAAACTATTAGTAACTTTACCAGGGCAAGAGCATCCAGAGCAGTATCATAAGCAAAAAGAAGAAACCTTCCATGTGTTGTATGGAGAAATAGAACTAGTATTAGATGGCCAACCTAGAATCTGTTTACCAGGAGATGTCATCACTATTGAGCCAGGAACGCGCCATGCCTTTAGTAGTAAAACTGGCGCGGTTATTGAAGAGATTTCAACTACACATTTCAAAGATGACTCATACTATATAGATGAGTCAATTACTAAGAACAAGCAACGAAAAACTGTATTAACTTATTGGATGGCATAGTAGGTGACTATTGTAAGTTTAGAAGATGGAAGAAAACAAGTGAAAAAAATTAATTCTTATATAGCATTAAACAAGTTTGTGAAATTTTTGACAGAAGTAGAGTCTAAACTAAGTTTAAATATAGATAGAAATATATTGACTTTAATTTTTTGTAAGTCAATAGGGATTGAAGAAAAAGACTTTAAAGATCGCTCTATGAGGGCAAACCTCTATTTAACTGAAGCATTAGAGATTGAAGCACTTCCTGCTTACGAAGAAATATGCATAAGTTTAGAGGAAAATAAAATAAACTTATTGTATAAGCTATTAGATGGTGTTAACAATAAGATAAATCCAGATAAGAAAAATATTTTTAGAGAAATACGAGAAGTTTATGAATTTGCAGATATATCCGAATATATATTAAGTGCATATGTAGAATATATTAATAATGGTAGGACCTCTAGTAGATTTACGATTGAACAAAAAAATATTTTTGAACAAGATGGTTACTTAATAATAAAAAATTGTTTAAACGATGAACAGGTTGCAAAACTATCTGAGTTAACTTTATACATTGCACAATCAGAAAATGAACATGGTGTTTCATATAAATACGGTGATCAAGGTAATAATCTTCAAAGGATTTACAATTTAATTTCAAAACATCCGATATATATAGAATTATTAGAGCTAGATTTAGTTAAAGAAATTCTAGATTATTATTTTCAAAGAAATACATTGCACCATACATCTGTATTGAGTAGCTTTGCATCCAACATATTATTCCCAGGTAGCGAAGCTCAACAGTTGCATGTAGATGGGCTAGGTTCCGCAGTACCTTCGCTACCTCCATATCCAACTAGATTAAATGTTAATTTTCTATTAACAGATTGGACGATGGAAAATGGAGCAACTTCTGTACTTCCAGGAAGTCATAAATTAAATAGAGTTCCAAAGCCCAAGGAAAAAGAGTCTGAATTGGTGCGAGCGATAGCCCCCAAAGGTTCTATAATAATTTGGACAGGGCATACATGGCACAGGAGTGAAGCAAATAATTCAAACAAGCCAAGATTTGGTTTGTTTGCTTGTTTTGCCGCTTCTCAATTTAAAGAGCTTACAACGGAGGAGGAGCATTTACAAGTTGTCGATAGATATATTATGGATAATTTATCGCCAGAAATGAGGTTTATGATTGGTTTGGACCGCGGCATTAAGAAAGGAGCTTACCATAGAGTAGATTTTTCAAAAACTCCATATTACAATATGGAATTATAAATTTAGAATAAGAAAAAACAGGAGTTATTTATTATGGCTATAGTGGAAAGTCAGTGTGTTTGTTGTAATAGTCTATCAATTTCAAGGTCGCCAGCAGTGTTGATGCCGTTTGTGGCACATAGGGTGTTTAGATGGGAGCCCACTGAGATTAATGATGAATGGAATCTACGCACAATAAAAAATGGAAATGCATATTCTTTATGTAATACTTTAATGTGTCACAATTGTTACCATCTTTTTTTAGACATTAGGTTTAATAAGTGTGAGATGGATAATCTATATAAAGGATATAGAGATGAAGTATATGTAACTATGCGTGAAAAATATGAACCTGGATATAAAAAGAGAAATGATGTACTTAATAAGGGTTATGACTATTTAGGTGAGGTAGAGGGTTTTTTAACGCAAAACCTAGATAGTATAAAAAATCTTTCGATTTTAGATTGGGGTGGTGATACTGGAAAAAACACACCTTTTTGTAACAATGAGAGCAATAGTATACATATTTATGATATTTCAAATAAGGACACCTTAAATGGCGTGAAAAGAGTTAATTTAAATGAAGCTAAAGATAATAAATATGATCTAATCGTCTGTTCCAATGTTCTGGAGCATGTCCCATACCCTCAAGATTTTATGTTGGAAATAAAAGAGTGTATGAACAATTCAACCTTGCTTTATATTGAAGTTCCTTATGAGAATCATATTCGTGAATTTTCTAATTTAGAAGATAGACTGAACAAGAAAAAACATTGGCATGAGCACATAAATTTTTTTAATGATGTTTCATTAAAAAAAGTGTTTGAAAATTGTGGATATTCTGTTTTAGAAATGAAAGAATTATTAATACCAAATTCAGATAGTGTACATGTATTTCAAATTGCCTTAGTACTTGCCTAGTGAAGAGATTAAACGATAAGTTTTAATGGTTATCTCTAATTGTTGTTTTTTAAGGCATGCTAAATATAATTTATTTTATGCCATGCTTAACGTAGTTTTTTGAAGATGATATGTTAGGCTGATTGAGAAGAATCCTTATTACATATCATTGATTCAGAAGTTCATACGAATTTTAAGAGTAACAATTCTCACTATATAGATAAATTAATTGCTAAAAATAAATAATCTAAGATATCACTAACTTATTGGATAAATTGATATGACAAATGAAACTTATCGTGTTGCTGATTATATTGCTGAGTTTGTAGCTAATATTGGAGTACAGCATGTCTTTTTATTGCCTGGCGGTGGTGCCATGCATCTTATTGATGCCGTGGGTAAAAATACCAATATAGAGGTAGTGGCCTGTTTGCACGAACAGGCTGCCACTATATCTGCTGAGGCTTATGCTCGGATTAATGAGAATATCGGTGTTGCAATGGTTACTACCGGACCCGGTGCAACTAATGCTATTACGGCTGTAGCAGGCGCCTGGATTGAGTCTGTACCACTGATGGTCATTTCTGGTCAAGTAAAACGAGACGATATGCTACGTAATGCGCCATTACGACAGAAGGGTGTGCAAGAGGTGGATATCGTTCGTATAGTGGAAAGCATTACAAAGTACGCTGTAACAGTAGAAAATCCTGAGGATATTCGAAGTATCATGGAGCGAGCTTATTGTATCGCAAGAGATGGACGTGCTGGCCCAGTATGGATTGATGTCCCCCTGGATGTACAAGGCGCACCTATAGAGCCAAAACATCTTCCGCCATGGCGAGTTGAAGAGCCTATGTTGACAAAAGCAAGGGCCCTGGATGACAAGACGATTTCAGAGATTCAATCCTTAATCTCAGATGCAGAACGTCCTTTAATTATTGCCGGCCATGGTATACGCTTAGCTGGAGGAGCAAAAATATTTCGTACATGGGTTGAGAATCTAGGTTTACCAGTAGTTAGTACTTGGAACGCTCTTGATTTATTACCTTATAATCATTCTTTATACGTCGGTCGTCCTGGGACAGTTGCCCTACGCGCGCCTAATTTTGCAGTTCAAAACTGTGATCTGCTAATCAGTATCGGTTGCCGTCTAGATAATATTATTACAGCATACAACCCCCAAGGTTTTGCTAGAGGTGCAAAAAAAATTGTAGTTGATATTGACCAGAACGAGATTGATAAATTGGATATGAGTATCTCGATTCCAATCACGTGCGATGCTGCTGAGTTTATTAAAGCAATAGCTGAGGAGGTTATACCATCACATCCAGATTGGAAGGAATGGCAGTTTCGCTGTACTGACTGGAAGAATCGATATACAGTTAACGATGGAAAGCCATTTTCCCAAGAGGGTATGATTTCACATTACCAACTGATGAATACACTATCTGAAGTCATACCAGAAGAGACATTAATAGTTACAGGTAGTTCTGGACTGGCAGTTGAGGCATTCTATACAATTTTTCGTAACAAGTTAGGGCAAAGGGTTTTTCTTACCTCAGGGTTAGGTTCGATGGGATATGGATTGCCAGCGGCAATCGGTGCATGTTTTGCGCATGGTAAAAAGCCTATGGTTGCAATTGAAAGTGATGGAAGTCTTCAACTTAATATACAAGAGTTAGCAACAATTAAAGCTTTTAACTTGCCTATCACTCTCATTGTTATGAATAATGATGGGTATGCATCTATTCGAAATACACAAAAAAATTATTTTGATGAACGATATGTAGGTACCGGGCCAGAATCTGGACTATTCTTGCCTGACCTGGAAAAGCTAGCATTAACTTATGGTATTTCATTTGTTAGAATTACCGATGCATCAGAGTTGAATAAAAAACTTAGTAAAGTGATCAAATCAAAATCTCCGGTAATTGTTGATGTCCAATTAATTAAAAATGAAGTATTAGTACCAAAAGTTTCTGCATTGCCTCAAAGTGATGGGTCGATAGTTTCAATGCCATTGGAAGACATGTCACCATTATTGCCGTTGAGTCAGTTAAAACAAGAAATGTTTGTTGATTTATTGGATGTTTCAGAAACAATTGATAGGTCTGTAGGTTAGAGTATAAGCAGTTAAGTTTCCAATGAAATACAAGTACATAAGTGATATTAGATTAGAAGTAAGTGTTCTGTCATTAGGCAGTATGACATTTGGCGATCAAAATTCCATAAATGATTCGTATAATCAACTTGATCTAGCATTCGATTATGGGGTAAATTTAATTGATACAGCTGAAATGTATCCAATTCCAATAAGTCCAAAAACACAAGGCAGAACAGAAGAATATATTGGCAGGTGGATGAAGGATCGTGGCAATCGAAAAGATATAATTCTAGCAAGTAAGGTTACAGGCCCATCACCTCGGTTGACGCATATTAGAAAAGGTGCGACAGAATTTAATAAAAAAGACATCTATAATGCAATTGATGGAAGCCTTAAGAGATTATGTACAGATTATATTGACCTTTATCAAATTCATTGGCCTGAAAGAAATACAAATAATTTTGGTAAACTTGGATACAATGTTTTTGATGAAAAGTACAGTACAACAATACTTGAAACTCTAGAAGTTTTAGGTAGACTTACAAAAGATGGTAAAGTTCGTCATATTGGTATCTCAAATGAAACCCCGTGGGGATTATCGCAATACTTAAAATTATCTGAATCACACGACTTACCAAAACCTATAACAATACAGAATCCTTATTCATTATTAAATCGTAGTTATGAAATAGGGTTGAGCGAGTTTTCTCATCATGAAAATATTGGCCTGTTAGCATATTCACCATTAGGATTTGGAGTGCTAACTGGAAAATATCTTAACGGTCAAATGCCGAAAGATTCTCGAAGAAGGTTGTTTGATGGATATGATAGATACAGCAATATAGAAGGTGAATTAGCAACGGAAGAATATATCAAGCTCGCTAAAGAATCTGGATTGAATCCTGCTCAAATGGCACTTGCATTTGTTTACAGTCGTCCGTTCGTAACTAGTGCAATTGTTGGAGCGACAACACTCGAACAACTTAAGCATAATTTAGATAGCATTAATCTTAACTTATCAGAAGATGTGATTCAAGCAATTGAAAGTATTCATAGAATGCACCCCAACCCTTGTCCATAATATTATTGAGCTTATGAAGTATGTCATTATCTACTAATTGTACAGATAAAAGAGTAAAGTGCCGTGTCTGTGCTTCTGACTATTTTAAGGAGATGCTTTTAAGCTATACTAATATGCCTTCATCTGCTCAAGGATTTCCAGAGCTAGAGGATCTTGAAAATGATTTCGGATCTGACTTGAATCTATTTCAGTGCTCATCTTGTGGTTTAGTACAGTTGAATAACCAACCTGTTTCCTATTATAAGGAAGTGATTCGTGCTGCTGCATTTTCGGATGAAATGAAAGAATTTAGAAGTGAGCAGTTTGCATCATGGGTTGAAAAATATCTTCTTACCAGAAAGAATGTTATAGAGGTTGGTTGTGGTAGAGGAGAGTACCTTTCGATACTAGGGAAAGCAGGAGTGGGGTTAGCTCATGGCATCGAATATTCTGAACAAGCGGTGAATGCATGTAGGGTAGAAGGATATTCTGTTACAAAAGGTTTTTTTGGAGATAAAAACTTTACATTACCAGAATCGAAATATGATGGATTCGTATGCTTAAACTTTATGGAACATTGGCCCGATCCAAACAGAGTACTTGAGCATCTAAAGCATAATCTCTCCGAAGATGCGGTTGGAATTATCGAGGTTCCTAACTTTGACATGATATTAAAGAAAGGACTGTACTCCGAGTTTATCTCTGATCATCTACTCTACTTTACTAAAGACACTTTAACATTTGTTTTGAATTATAATGGATTTGAAGTAATCGAGTGTTCTGAGGTTTGGTATGATTATATTCTTTCAGCAGTAGTTAGAAGAAGAAGAAAAACAGATTTATCTCTACTAGGAGAATATAGATCAAAAATTCAAATTGAGCTAGATTCATTTATAGATCAATTTGGAGAGAATAAAGTAGCAGTATGGGGGGCGGGTCATCAATCACTGGCTGTGATGTCTCTGGCTAATTTAAGTGGTAGGATTCGATACGTGGTTGATTCAGCGCCTTTCAAACAAAATAAATTTACACCTGCAACACACATTCCTATTGTTTCGCCCAAGGAACTTAAAAATGATCCTGTAGAAGCGGTTATAATCATTGCGGCTTCTTATTCTAATGAGGTAGTAAAGATTATGAAAAATTTATATGGCCAAATTGGCCATGTAGCTGTTTTAGAAGATAAAGGTCTCCGTATTATTTATTAAAATGACCCAGTTAAAGTATTTGATTGACGAACTTGATAGTATTATTGAAGATCCGGATTCTGGCTTGCCTGAGGAAGTTTTTTTGTTAGCTTCACGCATTACTGCAATGGTTAATGTTGATTTATTGATACGAAATGATAGTAATGAAACATTACTTACATGGAGAGGAGGAAGTTATTATTCGCCTGGGTGGCATATTCCTGGCGGTATTGTAAGATATAAAGAAAGTATGTATGAACGTATAAAACAAGTAGCTAAATTGGAGTTGGGAACAGAAGTAGATTTTAGACTCACTCCCATTTTAGTAAATGAAATAATTCGCTCACCTGAAAGAGTTAACAGGGGGCATTTCATATCTTTTTTATTTGATTGCCAATTGATATCAGAACCAATTCAACAGCCACAATATGGTGAATGGAAGTGGCATGAAGAATGCCCAAGTGACCTTATACCAGTTCATATGATGTACAAAGAGGTCATCAATGGTAAAACACCAGAGAAAGAATGTGTATCAGATTTTGGTATAAGCCGAATAATTTTAAACAATATTAGCGACAGAGTATGAGAATACCAAATATTGTAATTGTAATTCAGACACCTACTAATAAAGGAGAAAATTAGATTATGCAAACAGTAATCCCTATCTTTGCTGAAGAGGCTGCCCTTACCGATATAGAAGGGAAGAAGCGTCAAGATCAGAGTAAAAAACGACCACGTGTTCATGAAAAGATACAGAATTACTTTCGTGATATGTTAAGTGGTGTAATCAGTCCTATTCTTCGCCTTAAGATAAATAGGTCTCTATGTAACTTTCATTGTGAGCATTGTTGCGAAGAGCCTTATATGAGTAGAGATCTTAAGAAAAAAACAGGTGCTATTGATCCACGAACTCAGATGTCGATTGATGATTATGCTGAACTTTCGCGTCAAGCAGACGAATATGGTATTTTTCGATTTGTTTTGACAGGTGGTGAGGCTCTCCTAGATAAAAATCTTGAGGACATAATTGTAGCACTCGATCCTATGAAACACCTTATCATTCTCGATACTAACGGGTGGACATTTGATGAGGAAAGGGCTAGATGGTTTGCTGGTCTTGGGGGCTATAAAGTGCAAATATCACTTGACAGTTATGTGGAGGAAGAGCATGATGCATTCCGAAAAAAGCCAGGTTCTTATAAGCGCGTAATGCGAGCAATCAAAGCTTCCAAAGAAGTGGGTCTTGAATTGCTACTTTCTACATGCATTGTAAAAGATCGAGTTTTCTCTCAGGAGTTTGAAAATTTTTGTGAATATTGCAAAGTTGAAGGTATTCCATTATATGTCACACTTGCTAAACCAGTCGGTAACGCACGTGGCCATGATGAGTGGGTCTGTACAAAAAATGATGTTGATCATCTGAAATATCTTGAAGACAAGTACAACATATTCACTCACATGACTCCGTCATATGGCCAGCCTGGAAAATGTATTACAGTTAAGGGTATAAATACTGTAAACCATGAAGGCGAAATTGTTCCGTGTCCATATATGGATTTATCGATTGGCAATGTCATGCAGATGCCACTCTCTGAGATTCTAGATCGTGGCATGAAGGATAAGTGGCTTGGACCTTACAGGGATGAGTGCATTATTGGAGAAAACTTTGACTTTATTGAGTTCCATAATAATGCAGTTGCTAAACATTTAAAAAACTCCCCATTGTTACCAGTTCCCTATGAGGAGGGCTTTGCAACAGCTGGAGCAACAAGAGCAGAATCTGAAAAAGAAAATTTATCGTTTCCAACTATTGAAAATTCTATTCAAGAAACGGAGGCATAATATGTCGGTGCAGAATGTAAACCATAGCTTATTCGATGAACAAGGTTGTAGAATTCCATTTGAAGGAATGCGAAAATTCAACGAAATTTCGATGTCGTATTACAAGATAAATCAACCCAAGATTAATTTTGAAGAAATTCTCTCAAATAGCCAGAAGTATGCAAATGTTGATTCAAATATAACAGCAGAGTCTTTTGAATATACTTGTGTAGAACTTAAGAAGAAAATAGAGGAGAATTTTCTTTTAGAAAATCTATTTAAAGGAGTGTATATTCCTTTTATTTGCCCTAAATCTTCATCAGAAAAAGATTTGGGTGCCGAACTTGAAAAAGTTGCACTGCCCCAAGTTGCATCATCGTTTAAGGCTGCATATCCTCACTTACATTGTAATGCAACTTTACAAGGCAGCTTTCAATTGTCAGGCAGGCTTAGTGTGTCACCTAATTCACGTTATGAAGGTTTTATAAAGACTCACAAAGATAAGACTATTGTGGGGTGGTATTTTCCACAAGCTTTACAAGAGTATGATATTGCATCACAATCCGCTCAAATGAAAACTCTTCCGATTCATAAAGGTTTGGTTTTGAGTGGAGGGTTAGATACTGCCGCCGCACTTGTTGGTTCTCCTGGATTATTAGTTAATGAGAATGATTATCCTCCGGTCTTGTGTCTTTCTGCCCTCAAACATGTGGATGAACGTCTTATGCTGTGTTTTAAATCATATGGACAACATTTGGAATTTTGGGGGATGAGTCAAATGCTAACTCCAAAGATAACACAAGTTTCAGAACAGTGGTCTGGGGGCCTAACTTTGTTTGCACCTATTGACTGACACACAGATAATAATTTTACAAATGTAATGAAAAATTTTAGTGAATTAGATATTCTTGCTAGAGAACTTAGCGCATGGTCTGAGCTTGACGGTGAAAGTATTTTTATAACTGGCGGAACTGGTTTTTTTGGAAGTTCATTTTTGTATTCCCTGCTAAAAGTGAAACAAGAACACCAGCTTAATATCGATATTACAATACTTACTAGGAGTATAAAAACTTTCAAGCACAACCATCCACTTTTATTTGAATCTAGTTTTATTCATTGTTTACAGGGAGATGTTGTGGATTTTATTTTTCCTGAGAAAAAATTTTCAAAAATCTTTCATTTGGCTACTACGTCTGCTCATGAAACTTTTCATGGGGAGAGTCAATTAAAAAAATATAAGACATTAGTAAATGGAACTGAAAGACTACTTAAGTTTGCAGTTAAGTGTAATGCGAATAAAATATTATTTACAAGTTCTGGTGTTGTATATGGCCCATTACCTGATGGTATGACAACAGTTGCAGAAACATACAATGGATCGCCAGTTACAACTGAACCAGCATCAGCTTTGGCACAAGGTAAGCGTAGTGCAGAATTTCTTATTGCCTACTATGCAGATAAATATGGGTTTGAATACGTAATAGCTCGCTGCTTTTCTTTTGTAGGCCCTTTTTTACCGCTAGATTTACATTATGCAATTGGTAACTTTATATATGATGCGCTATATAAGGATGTAATTGAAATTAAAGGAGATGGATCCCCTATTCGTTCATATCTTGATGTAGATGATTTAACGGTCTGGTTGTTGATAATGATGTCGAAAAAATGCAAACATAAAGTTTACAATGTCGGCTCTGATCAATCAATTTCAATATTAGAATTAGCAGAGAAAGTTTGTGGCATTATAGCACCTGAAAAAAGACTAAAGGTTTGTGGTGACACCAATCATATAGTTGGTAACTTTTCACGTGATTATTATGTTCCAAATATTAATAGAGCTAAAAATGAACTAGGTTTAGATGTATGGATTGACCTATCTCAGGCAATTAATAGAATGAAAAAGAGCGTTATAAAGAATGACTGATAAGGTGGTAATTTTTGATCTAGATGGCACTCTTGTAGATTCTTCAGAAGGAATTTTAAAGGCACTCAAAGATTCTTTTTTCAATTGCAAAATTAAACTTAGGCATGAAATAAATACAAACATTATCGGCCCTCCATTGATGGATACTCTAAGGTTTCTATATGGAGAGGCCAATGAGAAAAAACTTGAAATGCTGTATCATGAATTTATTAAATGTTATGATAATGAAGCGTATTTATTAACAACTCCTTTTGATGGAATTAATGAATTACTATGTAATTTAAAATTACATGGCGTTCGTTTATATATTGCAACTAACAAGAGAAATATTCCATCAAGAAAAATTATTAGTTATTTAGAGTGGAATAGTTTTTTCGATGAAATATTTTCAATTGATGATATTTCTAATCAAGTATTGTCTAAATCAGAAATGTTACATAAGATTGTTGTAAATGAAACTACTTTAGCTGATATGATTCTTTATATAGGTGATAGATCTGAAGATGCTAAAGCAGCAGCCAATAATAAATTAAAATATATTATGGTTGATTGGGGGTTTTCAGATTTGTCTAATTTTAATGGAAATATTGCAATTTCTTCGCAGGATTTGTATAATCAAATCACTTCTAACTTTAGTATCTAAAGTTATACTACATGATCCAAGGCTAATGATAATTTTTTAATTTTATTTTTAATAGTATGTATGGATAAGCAAAAAGTTTGTGTAATTGGTCTTGGGTTCGTTGGTTCAGCTATGGCAACTGCTATTGCTATTTCAAAGTCTAATAATAGACCTGTCTATGATGTTGTTGGTATTGATTTAGACAATAAACAAGGGAATGAAAGAGTCAATTTGATTAATTGTGGTGAGTTCCCATTTTCTACTAATGATAACCATCTTAAATCTGCTTTTAAGCATGCGATTAGACAAGGAAATTTAAAGGCAACTACGGATAAATCTGTTTGTTCTGATGCAGATATAATTATTGTTGATATTCAATTAGATATAGATTATTTAAATAACGAACCACAATTAGAGTTTGATCAATTTAAGAATGCTATTAGTGAAATAGGAAGATTGATTGCCCCCGAAACCCTTGTTATAATTGAAACTACTGTTCCTCCTGGAACATGTGAAAAAGTAGTTGTACCAACACTAGAGAGTGAATTAAATTTAAGAGGCTTATCAATTGATAATGTTTTAATTGCTCACTCATATGAAAGAGTGATGCCGGGCAATGAGTATCTTGCGTCGATAACAGATTATTGGCGAGTATTTTCTGGCTATACAAAAATTGCAGCTGACGCTTGTGAAGTTTTTTTAAGTAATGTTATTAATATAGATAAATACCCATTAACACGATTGAATTCTACTACTGCGTCAGAGACAGCTAAGGTTTTGGAGAACACCTATCGCGCTGTCAATATTGCTTTTATTGATGAATGGACAAAATTTTCAGAACAGGTAGGAATTGATTTATTTGAGATAATAGATGCTATTAGGATGAGACCTACACACTCTAACATTAGAACTCCAGGTGTTGGTGTTGGTGGGTACTGTCTAACAAAAGATCCAACATTTGCACCTGCATCTGCCAAGCAAATTTTTAATACAGACTTGTGCTTTCCTTTTTCTAGTTTAGCTGTTCAAGTCAATCACAATATGCCATTACACGTAGTGTCTAGACTTGATAAACTGATGAATAGAGATATTGGAGGTAGTAAAGTTTTGATTTGTGGTGTTAGTTATCGTCAAGATATTGGTGATACACGCTATTCTCCTTCAGAGTTATTAGTGCAAAAAATGATTAGTTTAGGTGTTAATATTGTGTGTCATGATCCTTATGTAAGTTATTGGGACGAATTAGGAATCTCATTGGTAAAAGAATTACCTAAAGCTAATTTATTTGATGCGGTTGTCTTTGCTGTACCACATCAACAATATAAAACAATTGACTTAGTTTCTTGGGCTTCCGGATGCAATCTGTTGCTTGATGCTAACTCTGTACTTAATAAAGAACAGAGAAAAGATTTAAGAGATCACAATATAAGGGTTGAAAGTATTGGTAGAGGGGATGGTTTATGATTAAAAAAGTATTAATTACTGGTGGCGCTGGATTTATAGGGTTGCATTTGGCTAACCGCTTGTTAAAAGAAGGTTGCCAGGTACATATTGTTGATAATTTTGCCCGCGCGGTAAATGACGATGAACTTAAAGAGATTCTATCTAGAGACCATGTTAGTTTTTCTGGTGTAGATTTGCTTGACACTAATAATGTCAAAAATCTGGATATAGATTATGATGTGATTTTCCACCTTGCAGCAATTATCGGTGTGACGCATGTGTTGGAGCGGCCATATAATGTTCTTTATGATAATATTCGTATGCTAGGTAATATGATTGATCTTGCACGTAGACAGGCTAATCTCTCACGATTTTTTTTTGCATCAACTAGCGAAGTATATGCAGGCACTTTAAAGCATTTTGATTTATCTATTCCAACTCCTGAAAGTACACCATTGACCACTACTGAACTTTCTCTTCCACGCACATCCTATATGTTGTCAAAAATCTATGGTGAAGCTTTGTGTCAACAAGCTGGAATCCCGTTCACCTTGTTCCGACCGCATAATGTTTATGGACCACGCATGGGAATGGCTCATGTTATCCCTGAGCAGCTTCGAAAAGCGTACACTGCTAAGGAAGGCGATTATATTGAGGTATTCTCAATCGACCATACACGCTGTTTCTGCTACATTGATGATGCTGTTGAGATGCTTTGGAAAATGATGAAATCTTCTGATTGTGAGGGAAAAACCCTAAACTTGGGGACACAAAACCCAGAATTGACGATGAAAGAAGTAGCTGAGGCTTGCTTTGTGACCGTAGGAAAAAAACTGAATATTAACGCTAAACCTGCATCACCAGGTTCACCTGCCCGCAGAGGGCCGGATATGGGTCAGACTATTGAGTTAATTGGTTTTAAGTCTCAAGTTGGCCTTCTTGATGGTATTGCACGAACTTATGACTGGTACAAGAAAAATATTTTTGAAGGTGGTAAGGTCACTGCGAAATAATTATGAATATCTTTTCTAAGGAATTAGTAACTTTTGTACGTGATCAGTTTGCCACAAACGATTTTATCCCATTACATTCGCCATGTTTTGAAGGCAAGGAGAAGGAGTACCTTCTTGATACGATTGATTCCACCTTTGTTTCAACCGTGGGGGCTTACGTAAACCAGTTTGAAGAGAAAGTATCTCAGTATACAGGTGCTAAGTATGCTGTTGCTACTGTCAATGGTACCTCCGCCTTGCATGCAGCTATGATGGTGTCTGGGGTAAAGCATAATGATGAGGTAATTACTCAATCTTTGACTTTTGTTGCAACTTGTAATGCGATTCGATATTGTGGGGCAGAACCTGTATTCGTTGACGTTGAGCGTACAACCCTTGGAATGTCACCAGATAGCCTTGCAGATTTTCTGGATCGTTATGCGGAAATAAGAGAAGATAGTTTGTGTTGGAATAAGCTTTCTAATCGTATTATTAGGGCATGTGTGCCAATGCACAATCTTGGACATCCTGTACGTATTTATAAAATTAGAGATTTGTGTGAACAATACAATATCAAACTAGTGGAAGATGCCGCCGAATCTTTAGGTAGTTCCTATAATGATACCCATACCGGACTATTTGGATCAGTGTCTGCCATTAGTTTTAATGGAAATAAGATTATCACCACTGGTGGCGGAGGCATGATTATTACTGATGATGAAATTATTGCCAAGCAAGTCAAACACATTACTACTACAGCAAAGAGGCAACATCCTTGGTTATATGTTCACGATGAGATTGGATTTAATTATAGAATGCCAAATTTGAATGCGGCTCTTGGATGTGCTCAAATAGAGTTGTTGCCAGATTATGTGGAGCGTAAACGCATGCTAGCAACTCGATATGCCGATTGGTTTTCCGATAAGGAATATGAATTTATTATTGAACCCAATAATTCAAGATCAAACTATTGGATTAATTCATTCCTTGTAAATAATCAAAAAGAGCGTGATGAAGTTTTGAAGTACACTAATCACAATAAAGTTATGACACGGCCGATATGGACTTCTATGCATACTCTTGATATGTTTAGAGATTCTTTGTCGGTTGACTTGTCTAATACTGAATGGCTAGAAGAAAGGCTTGTTAGTGTACCAAGCGGTGCAGGATTCAAATGAAAGAGTTATTATTAATAGGCGGCGGTGGTCACTGCAAATCAATTATTGATGTAATTGAGGAAGAGGGTAGTTTTAGCATTGCTGGAATTATTGATAAGTCAGATCTACTTGGAAAAACTGTTTTGGGTTATCCAATAATAGGAAGTGATTCAGATTTAAATCAGCTTGCGAAGAAATTTACATATGCCCTAGTAACAGTAGGTCAGATTAAATCTCCCAATTTGAGAATCAAGTTATTTAAAAAAGCAAAAGAATCTGGCTTTATATTGCCAAGTATAGTTTCCCCAAGGGCTTATGTTTCTAAGCATGCCACTATTGGTGATGGGACAGTTGTTATGCATTACGCCTTAGTAAATGCAAATGCCAGAATTGGAAAAAATTGTATTATTAATACTATGTCATTGGTAGAACATGACTCCTTAATCGGAGATAATTGTCACCTGTCTACCAATACAATTATTAATGGAGGAGTTGTTATGGGACAAGGTAGCTTTATTGGAAGTAACTCCACGACCAAAGAAGGCATTAAGATTGATGAAAATAGTTTTATAAGAGCCGGAAGTGTTGTTCAATGAGTGTATTTATCATAGCTGAAGCGGGAGTTAATCACAATGGCTCAATTGATTTGGCTCACCAATTAATTAACGTTGCTGTTGAATCGGGCGCTGATGCCGTTAAATTTCAAACTTTTAAAGCAGATAAATTGGTTTCTAAGAATGCACCTAAGGCAGACTATCAAAAACAGACAACAGATGCTAGCGAATCTCAGTTCGAAATGATCAAAAAACTTGAGTTAGATATTGATGCTCATAAGGAATTAATAACACACTGTCAAGAAAAAAAAATTTTGTTCCTATCTACGCCGTTTGATCATGACAGTATTGATTTACTAGACAATCTAGGACTTAAAATATTTAAAATTCCAAGCGGAGAAATAACAAACCTCCCTTATCTTAGGCATATTGGATCATTAAATAAACAAATTATCATTTCAACAGGCATGTCGAATATGGTAGAAATAGAGAATGCTCTAGAGATTTTAGTTGATTCTGGAACTACAAAAGAAAATATTACAGTGCTTCATGCCAATACCATGTATCCAACACCGATAGAAGATGTGAATTTAAATGCAATGACGACAATTGCCGATGCTTTTAATGTTCGATATGGGTATAGTGATCATACACTAGGAATTGAAGTTGATATTGCTGCAGTGGCATTAGGTGCGTCAGTGATTGAAAAACATTTTACTTTGGATAAAACAATGAATGGTCCAGATCACAAGGCATCTTTAAACCCGGAAGAGTTAAGAGAAATGATAGTTGCAATACGAAATATTGAAAGAGCAATGGGCGATGGTATCAAAAAACCGAGTAAAAGCGAGCAACCAAACCTTATAATTGCAAGGAAATCCATTGTTGCTAGTTGTTCAATTAAAGAGGGCGAAGTGTTTTCTAAGGATAATATTTCGGTGAAACGACCAGGGATAGGAATTAGTCCTATGAATTGGGATTCTATCATTGGATCCATTGCTACAAAGAATTATCAAATGGATGATTTGATATGAGTGAAAGAAAAATATGTGTAGTTACTGGCACTCGTGCAGAGTACGGTTTATTGTATCCAATACTAAAAGTCATTGAATCTGTTGGTAAGCTTCGGCTTCAAATAATTGCAACCACAATGCACTTATCTGAGGAATTTGGTTTAACCTATGAGAAAATAGAAGGCGATGGATTTATTATAGATGACAAGATTGAAAATCTTTTATCTGCAAATACAAGACCATCAATAGCAAAATCAACAGGCTTGGCGACTATTTTACTTTCTGATTCTTTTCAGAGGTTGCAACCCGATATTGTATTACTTTTAGGCGATAGGTTTGAGACGCATGCGGCCGCAACTACGGCAATGTTAATGAATATTCCTATTGCTCATATACATGGTGGGGAGGTTACTGAGGGTGCTGTAGATGAGCAGATTAGACACTCAATTACTAAAATGAGTAATTTACATTTTTGTTCTACTCAAGAACACAAACAACGTATAGTTCAGATGGGAGAGGATCCATCGAAGGTATTTAATACTGGAGCTCCAGGGATTGATAATATTATAAATTTTGAGTTACTTTCAAAAAGTGAACTTGAAAGTTGTTTGGATTGGTATTTTGGCCCTAAGAGTGCGCTTTTTACATACCATCCTGTAACTCTTAGTGAGGACGATATATTGAGTGATTTAAGGCAAATATTCCAAGCGTTGAAAGCAAAGAGTTTAAATGTTTTGTTTACTTATGCTAATGCTGATACTGGTGGAAAAATAGTTAATAAGGAAATAGAAAAATTTTGCCAAGAAGATTGCAATAAATACAAAGTAGTGAAGAGTCTAGGACAGCTTAGGTATCTAAGTGCTATGAAGTATACTGATGTATTGATTGGTAACACTTCAAGTGGGATTATAGAAGCGGCGAGTTTTAATAAACCAGTTATAAATATTGGAGATAGACAAAAAGGACGGCAAAGAAGTGGCAATATCATTGATTGTAAGATTGATTCATTGGAAGAATCTATTTCATTTGCTTTGTCTGTTGATTTTCAAGAGGAGGTTCAAAAAGTGAAAAACATATATGGCACTGGAAATTCTTCTAGAAGAATTGTTAATGAATTAATTAGACAACCGCTCTCAGTGGTAAAGAAATTTGTTGATATAAAATAATGAATACAAGAGTGATTGCAAAGTTTAGATCTCCGTATCTATGGAATAAAGTTAATGGCAACTGGGAATTAAAAAACCCTATTTGGAGGAAGAGCTAATGTTTGACTGGGAAGCATTACTAATAAAACCTAATGATTCATTAGAGCATGCAATTAATATTTTGAATAAAGAGGGCTGTAGAATCGTACTTGTTACAGATAAACATAAAAAATTACTGGGAACTGTTACAGATGGTGATATTAGACGCGCACTGATTAATAAAACAACAATGGATAGTGAGATCAGGACTTTGATGAATAATCAACCTGTTAAAAAAAATAAGCTCCTTTCTCACAAGGAATTATTATCTTCAATGCTAATCAAAGGCTTGATACATATGCCAATTGTAGATGAAAATGGAATACTCTGTGATCTTCAAACTATACAGCATCTAATTGAAAATCCTTCTTTTGATAACCCTGTATTTATTATGGCTGGAGGGTTTGGCACAAGATTACATCCTTTAACGAAAAATATACCTAAACCTTTGTTAAAGGTTGGTAATAAGCCAATTTTGGAGATTATTATTGATCAATTTATCAATCATGGATTTCATGATTTTTATATCTCCACTCATTTTAAACCTGAATTAATTAAGAATTATTTTAGTAATGGCAATAAATACGGTGTTAGCATCAAATATGTTGAAGAGGATGTGCCGTTAGGCACAGCTGGATCTTTAGGATTATTGCCAGATAATCTTGCAAATTTACCAATTATAGTAATGAATGGTGATATCTTAACTCGAGTTGATTTTAAGAATTTGTTAGACTTTCATAATAACAACAATGCAGATGCGACGATGTGCGTTAGAGAATATGATTTTCAAGTGCCATACGGCGTAGTTCAAGTTGATGATTGCAATATTCGAGATATTCAAGAAAAACCAGTGCACAAGTTTTTTGTTAATGCCGGTATTTATGTTTTAAATAAAGACCTTATTGATAAGGTAGATGGAAAATCTTATTTAGATATGACTGATTTTCTAAAACAAGAAATAAATGGTGGTATAGTTAATGCATTTCCTATTCATGAGTATTGGTTGGATATCGGACGTATGGATGAATATCGACAAGCACAGATAGATATTACTAAAATTTTCTAATGATTTTAGATGGGGAAGTGCTAGGATTGGTTACTGCTAGAGGAGGCAGTAAAAGATTGCCACGAAAAAATTTAAAGTATTTGAATGACAAGCCATTAGTATCTTGGTCTATAGATGCTGGACTTGGATCGAAATATATTGATTCTGTAGTTGTTTCTACCGATGATAAAGAAATTGCAGATGTGAGTTTGAAATATGGAGCTGATGTGCCTTTTATAAGGCCAGCTAGGTTGTCAAGTGATGAAGCATCATCAATAGATGTGGTTATGCATGCCATAAGTGCTTTGCATAAAAGAGGGTTTAACTATAAATATGTAGTTATATTGCAACCAACATCACCATTGCGAACGAGTATTCATATTGATGAAGCTATAGAATTATTTCTTGATAAGGGTGCAGATGGTGTGATAGGGGTGTCAGAGGTTGATCATCCAGTCGAATGGATAAACACATTGCCTTATGATTTATCAATGGATGGTTTTATACCAGATAAAGACTTAGGAAAAAGAAGTCAAGATTTTAGTAAGAAATATCGTATTAATGGGGCTATTTATATATTATCAATTGATAGAGTATTACGTGAAAATAAACTAGTTTTTCCAACAAATTGTTACGCCTATATAATGAGTCAAAATAAATCTATAGATATAGATACTGAGTACGATTTTATGATTGCTGATTTAATTCTAAAATTAGACAATAGATGCATATGATTTATTTTATTGGTAAAAGTGTTAGTATAAGAATATGATTGCGCATGTTTTTCTAAAAAATAAATTAATATCTCTAGATTCGATAATTCCATTTTGTATGCAGTTACATGAAAAATGCGGAGTTGAGTTTAATTTTATAATTTTTGACAAAGTTTCGTATGAAACAATAATAAATAATAATATTGTATTTGGAGATTTAATTGCAAGGCTTGGAAAAATTACCAACCTAGGATCTAATGGATACAAGCATAAATATATTCGTAAACTATACTCAATATTATTTTTATTAAGAGTATGGATTAGATCTATCTTTATGGGTGACATACTACTTCATTTCGGCTTGCTTGATGAGAAGATATTTAAAGGTTTTGCTAGATTTATAAAAAGAAAAAAAATAATATTAGTTGAATCTAACAGCAATGGAAGATATGAACAGGAATTTAAGAATGCTATTTTGAGATCAGATAACATTGATTATTATCAATTTAGATTAAAAAACAGTAATATTAAATTGACAGAGCGTCAAAAGAGTAAATATATGAGAGCTGGAAGGTTGCTAGGGTTTGATAAAGAATGGAATTATTTTAAACATCCTAATGCACATCAATCAAAAAAAATTATATACTCTCATCCTGAAAAATCAAGCGCATGGGTTGACTTTTTAGTTAACAATTCTGAAAATTACATTGCAAAAGAGATCAATGAAGTGAAGGTTAAAAACAAGATTGTAGTATTTATTCTTGGACATATTGGACATCAGAATGATGAAAGGAAGGAATTACATTTTAAAAAAAATTTCATAGACACGTTGGTTGCGATTACAACAATAATTCCAGAAAATAAAATATTTATCAAGCCACACGCATATGCTGATATCGAATTAATTGAAAGATACATCTCTGATGCAAATAAAGTTTCAGAAGGGAATATAAATTATGTTATAACAAAACTGCATCCGATGGTCTTAGCGTCAAGCGCAATATTCTCTGTATTTAATAACAACAGCACTGTAATAAAAGAATATTTTGATGTGAAACTTCCAGTAATACAGTATATTAAAGCAATCCCAAGTGACATGATTATCGATTATTTATCACCTTATCCTAATTTTGTTATAAAGGATTCATTTCTAGATTTTTTGAATGCAATAAATGAAATAATGGAAGATGATAGTAATTATTCTCAGAGATTTTTTACTAAGTTTGATTATAAGTTTAATTGCGATAATGTAAGTGTAATCCCCCAAAAATTAATCCCCAAAAATTGATGTAGATATTTGGTATTATGAATAAATTGTTAAAATACGCTTACAAGACTGTATATAAAAAAGATCCGTGGTTGACTCCAGAAGATATTCTAAAATCAAAAAAACCTCTAAATGTTGGTATTGAATTGACAAATATTTGCAATGCAAAATGTTCTTTTTGTGGTTATGGAAAGTCCCTTCTGAATGGAGAGGGTGTTGATCCCAGAAGAAAGGGAACAGCTAAGAATGCAGTATTTGAGAAACTCCTTCAATTGTATTCAAAAGCCGGTGGAGGTACTTTATCCTTCGGTGCAATTTTGGGTGAACCATCTGCAGATAAACGCTGGTTAAAGTTGATTGATAGAGCAAGGACGTTCAAAAATATTGATAGCGTGACTTTGTATACCAATGCTATTCTGATGGATAATTTTGGTTACGATAATATAATTAAATCTGGAATAACTGTATTAAATATATCAACTTCAATAGGAAGTGCCGATATTTATAAGAGACTTTATGGGACAGATGACTATGATCGTGTAGTAAGTAATATAATTGGATTATTAGAGACTAACAAGAAGCATGGTAATATTATAAATATTTCATTGCTTTTAAGAGTGGATAAGCCCTACGATACTTTGTACTCATCAAATGATTATAAGAAAATTGCCAAGTTGATAGGAAAGAGAAAAATATCCATATTAGAGAAGTGGGATAATTACAGAGGGTCTGTGACGGTGTCAAACCTTCCACAAGGTCATAAACTTAATAAAAATACAGAGGAAAAAAGATTACCATGTTATGCCTTGTATCGAAAGTTGCAGGTTCTATATGATGGAACGATTCAAGGGTGTTCATGTAGAATTGAGCCAGAATTATTTTGTGGAAATATTAAGGAATACAACACCATGGAAGAGGCGTATCGAGATCCTAAATTAGAATCTATTAGAAACAATTGGTTAGATGGAGGGGATCTACCAAATTGTTGTCAAGAATGTACACATTATATACCTTATACATCGTTAATTTATTCTGGAGGGGTGAAAGACATAGTTAAAACAGCGTATAAGAAGTTAACAACGAAATACGAGCCGAATTATATAGATGGTAAAAATATAGATGGTAAAAATATAAATTTGACTAATACAGATTAAATAGCGACCTTTACTGTTTGAATGATGATGCTAAAATACACACACATATATATAAATCGTTATATTATTCACAATATTTTAAAAATTTTAATTTAAAGATGAAAGTTATAGTTACTGGCGGGGCAGGTTTTATTGGTAGCCATCTTGTTGATGGTTTATTGGATTTAGGGTACGAGGTTGTAGTATTAGATAATTTTAGTACAGGCCGTAAGGAAAATTTAGACCACGTGAAAGGCAAGATAAAATTGGTAAAATGTGATTTGTCTAATAAAGGCGAATGGATAGAAGAATTCAAGAATGTAGATTGGGTCTTTCATCTTGCATCACTTGCGGATATTGTCCCTTCCATACAGAATCCAGAGTCTTATTTTCACTCAAATGTAGATGCTACTTTCTATGTTTTAGAGGCTGCGCGACACAACAATATAAAGCGATTTGTTTATTCTGCATCTTCATCATGTTATGGCATTCCTGATGAATATCCAACTCCAGAACAATCTCCTATACAGCCGCAATATCCATACGCATTGGCAAAAAGAATGGGGGAGGAGCTGGTCGAGCATTGGTCTCAGCTATACAACTTGCCAGCCATATCACTACGTTTTTTTAATGTATACGGCACAAGATCAAGAACATCAGGGACTTATGGCGCAGTTTTTGGAGTATTTTTAGCGCAAAAACTTGCTAATAAGCCTTATACGGTAGTGGGTGATGGCAATCAAACAAGAGACTTTACTTATGTAACCGATATTGTAAGTGCGCTTATCGCTGCTGCAGAAAGTGAAAAGACTAATAAAATATATAATGTTGGTAGTGATACTACAGTTTCAATTAATAAAATTGTCGAATTACTTGGTGGCGATAAAATTCATATACCAAAAAGACCAGGTGAGCCAGACTGTACTTATGCAGATATTTCAAAAATAAAAAATGAACTTGGTTGGCACCCCACGATCACTATTGAAGAAGGTGTTGAGAAAATTCTTGAAAATATAGATTATT
>Ga0233440_1000510_pt1 | contig 44602 bp, 45 predicted proteins | sample SI_123_September_5_FD_182791 | JGI IMG/M metagenome (GOLD analysis project Ga0233440, IMG submission 182791) | Seawater microbial communities from Saanich Inlet, British Columbia, Canada - SI_123_September2016_120_MG | ecosystem: Environmental > Aquatic > Marine > Inlet | place: Canada: British... | reverse complement strand
ACAAAAAGTCAAATGCTTTTAGATCTCGACGCATTTTCCTGGTCTCCAACTTTCCATAAATATCAAATAAAATATCCCAGAATTCTGAGCTGTGATTTTTTTTCCGCGTGTGTGCCAATTCGTGAACCAAGACATAATCCCGCAAGTAATCTGGTAAGAAATACAGTTTTTGGTTTAGACTGATATTGTCATGTGCTGAACATGAGCCCCAGCGACTTTTTTGATCTCTCAGGGAGACCTTATTGTAGCTGAAATCATGTTCATGGGCCAGTTCATCAAGTCTTGTAGTTAAGGAGTGTCTAATCTCAGCTTTGCTAATCGAGTCATGTAATGAATGGTGTTCCATGGATTTTTGCTCGGTAATCTGAGCTCGTTCCAGGGCCTTGCGGATCCATGACCGCTTGCTATCCATAAAACTGTTGGCCTTTTTCAAAGAGACGCTGGCAGGGAATTTTACAATGACACCCTTAAATGGTTGGACAAAAATCCGAATCGACCTAACATTCCTGATTGCAATGAATTGGACATCACCAAATTCCAGGTCAGCATTGATTGTGGTGTTGGAGTACCGGGCTTTAGTTCGGGAGAAGATGTTCGCTTACCTGAGTCAATTCACGTGTTTTGGTAATTATTGACGGGTAGCTGAGTTTAAGAATCTGTGCCATCCGTTGCTTATTATAGCCATACTTCTCATAGAGATAGTGGATGATTTCCCGCTCAAAAATGTTGTTTACGGCATCCCAGGTCATATCCTCATGTTCCTCAATGAAATTGAAGAGACTGTGTTTCTCTGTGGCACTTGAGCTGGCTTTTTCCGGGAGCAGATAGCCCCGCTTTTTAAGACGGTCCTGAATTGAGTATAAGGTTGAAGCAGGCATATTCAATTTTGCAGCCATAGCTTTGCTATTGTGCTGATTATCATGATGATAGCAAATCAGTTGGTGGTGAAAAATATCCTTGATGTCTTTCCAGGATTTACCCTGGGAAAAAGTGAAACCATCCACAGGATTTGGTGTTTTTGGTCCACGTTTCTTATTGATGAGATTGACATAGGCATCCACGACAGCCTTGCGTTCTCCCGTAAGACTGATACCATGTTTTGCGTAGCGCATGGCGTGATCGTACCCCTGACGATAATAGTGCTCGGCTTGTTCAACGTCAGGTAAGTGATTTTCATAGATGCGACCAAGAAAGAGATATTCTCCTGGGATATTTGGAATCGAGTCGAGTTGAGTACTGACTGAGATTGCTCGTTTTATGTGTGAGATTGCTAGAGGATAATCTTTTCTTGCTTCTGCCAGGAGGGCCAGATTTTCATAAAGTACGGGGATAATTGGATCATGTTCACCCTCGAGGCTAATTTTTAAATACTCATGTTCTGCCTCATCCAACCGCTTTTCGCTAAACAGAGTATATCCAAGCGAATTACGCAGGTGTTTATGGTTTATACTCAACCCCATTCTGGATGCAATGCTGAGAGCTGCACCATAATACTCATATGCCGAATGAATGTCACCACACCTTCGAGACAAAATCGCCATACTTCTGTAACCAATACATGCTAGGGTCCATAATCCATTCCGCTCCAATTTCTTGACTACAGAGAAAACATTTGAGAGGGGGGCTTTTAACCATTTCACCTCGTTGACAGCTATTCTATAACTAAACGCTAACTGGAAGGTATTTATGGTAGTAAGATTTTTACCCATTAAGAGCATTGGAAGTGGTGATGAATGGTGCAAGATTTTCTCATGATGTAGGGTCAAGACGTAGTAGTACAAGGCGAGAATTTCTGATTGGATTTGCTCGTTTAAAAAGTTTGAGCGAGTGAATATGATTTCTGCAGCAGAAAGTAATCTCATATGACAATCAAGGTCTCGACTTGAAATGGATAGGATCCTTGACTCACCGATTTCTACCAGGGGCATCCTCCAATCCTGCTTGGAAATTTCAGATCGCAGAGCCTTATATAGTTGTTTTGTTTTTTTAGGATTCCCAAAACCTAACATGAGCAGAAATTCCCAGTACTCTGAATCCTTGTGTTCATGTCCGCTGGTTTTGCGTAATGCTTTTAATTGATTGATTTCATGAAGTTCTGATTCCATGGAATCAAGATAATCAAAATTGGTAAAACGAGAATAGTTAACTTATGTGAAGTATTTCGTGATTAGTCCTCAACATCCGGGTTAAACAGCAATCGGGCCATGAGGTATCGTTCTGGTAATCGGGCAATAATTTGATCTGACTCGTCCCTCTCGAGGATTTCGCATTCAACCCTCTGTCCAGCAATCATTTTTTCAAGTTCTAACTTTGCCAGTATACCTGAAAGTGTTGAGGTCGAGGGTTTATCCAGGCCATAAATTTTTACTTTTTCAGTATATTTATCTGTACATCGTTGGCCATCTTGAAACTGAACGCTCATGACAAAAGTATTGCCGTCAACTATACTGGTAACCAACCCAGAGAGCTTTTTAATGTTCATAGTTGACAATTTTCGTCCCATTCTGTTGGCTGCTTGTGTGGGGATAAGTTGCTTATCTTGATTACTAATACGCATAGTGGAGCGGGCGCTGGACTAAGAACGTTTTGACTCGATTTGAAGTGAATAGGTTGGCTTCATATGCAGCTGAAATGTATTCGGACTGATTTACATAGACAATAAAAATATTTAGATATTATAAAAAATATTATACATGTTAATAAATTTACTATATTGGAACCGGAGGAAACACTAAAAAAAGATGAGTAAAGATGAGAATCACGACGATTGTTTTACTGGCATTATTTTTAATCATCAGTTGCGAAAACCCTCAGGATTTGTCAAACGAGCAGACACTATACAAGGGACAAGTTGTTCAGAGCGGACCCGCTCCATTTCTACAGAACGGGAATAGTCTGGCCAAGGGCGATGACGCGTCTTTGAGTCTTGCTGATGAAATTCCCTCTGGCATCGTTTATGGACTGGATAATGATCCTACAGTTTATACTGCTGAGGGAGGCGAAATACTTCCCATAAAAAGCTGGATCGGTAATGAGAATGAAAATCCACTGGAAGTGAGTCTTACTTCTAAGCTTGCCATCCAGTTTGATTCCCCGACAAAGGTTACTGTCGTTGAAGCCCTTAATATTATTTATGTTGACGTGAATGGCGTTGAAGTCTTATTTTCAGGCAGTGGCTTAATCAACACCACAGAAATTTCAACTGGAATTGATGGTGTTGCAGTCCTGATTTGCACAGCAGAATTTTCCATCGGTGGTGAGGGTGGTGAAATAGGATAAATAATTGTTGGATTTAACCTTTTAACACCAATATTTAGGACAACGAATGCAAAAATCTGTTATAAAAAGACCAAAAACCAACGAGTGGCTTGAGTTTATCAGTCGGCTTGGGTTGGTGAGTATTGAGGACGCCCGCAATGTTTTCCTCTCTGGTGACTATTCGCAGATTTCAGATCTTCATCAAAAGGCACTATACACCGCCGGACGTGGAAAGACCCTAAGCCTTGAGGGTAACCTTATTGGTTCAAAACTAACACTTGACGAAGCTCAACTACTGGCTGAGACCAGCAACGCTGAGCGCGGATATCCTGTCAGGGATGAAGTTCTGGCTTACGTAAATTACGAACGGGGTGTGTTCTTTGAAAAATTTGGAGAATATCATTCTGGTCTGAGTCTCTACCGGTCAGCAAAGCGCCTGGCGGAATCCATTACGCTGAATTCAGTAATTGATTATCAATTGTCAGCACATTTGCTCCAGGCAGGTGCAGGTGAAAAATTAGAGGAAGTTAAGGATTGGATTCAATTTTTCCATGATCACGAAATGCATATCATGCATCTCATTTCAATTAGACGATTGGCGAAATATTATCGTGTAGAAAAAGAGTACTCCAAAGCCAAAAAATTACTTGCTGAGGGAAATGAATTTGCACTTAAGTTCGAATATCCCTTCATGGTTGAGCAGATAAAGAACTCATTTGGTTTTTTGATCCTCCAGATGGGTGAAATACAGGAAGCGCGTAAGATATTTGAAGATCTCATGGAAGGGGTTCAAAGTCGCTATTTATATGCGACTATTTTGGAAAATCAAACCCTGACTTATTATGGTGAAGGAAATTACGATGCAGCCGTCCACTATCTTGGACAGGCTATTGACCATAGCCAGAAGTATGATATTCTTTCTCAAATACCTGATGAGTGCTTGTTTATGGGTGATTTGCAAAGAGATAAACTTCAGCACCCTGAAGTTGCAACCAAGTATTATGAGATAGGATCGCGGGTTGCTCTCAAAATGGCCGAACATGGGTTTAGTCTGAAAGGTGATCGCCTGGAAGTAGTTCAGCGCTATCACGATCGACCGAAGGTTGGCTATAACATACCAGATACGATAGGACCCCCTGCGGAGCCGTTTTCTTTTGCGTTGGGACAATCCTGGAAACAGATCAACGATGTATTTCAGTTCCATCTTATCCAAAAACACCTGGAATCTGGAATCATCATCTCAGATTTACCAGCTAAGCTGGATTTAAAAACCAGCACCTATTATGCGATCAAACGTCGTTTAAGTCAGCGGGGGTTTGACTTTGAGAGTATCCCATCCAAGGTTCCAGTAAAATTGCAAAACCATGAGTTGGTAGCCTTGAATAGTTATGTCGGTGGTCTCATAGAACTTACCTGGAGTGAGGCCAATGAACAGTTTGAGAAGGAAATAATCGAGTATCTTTTCAAACAGGTTGGATATCAGAAAACAAAGCTGGCCGAGGAATTGGATATTAGTTATCCAACCGTTCTGCAAAAAACAAAATCACTTAAGTAAGTTAATTAGTATTTGCCGTTAATATGGGTGAAGTCAAATTATAAGCTATCTTTACTCGATGTTATAAAATTTTGATGCGATGATTGGATAAGAAAATCTATGCGCTATTATGAGCTGATTGGATTAAAGAGAGAACCATTCTCAATGACTCCCGATCCGGAATTCTTTTTCGAATCGAAAGCGCATGGTGAAATCCTCAATCGTCTGGAAATCGCACTGAGATTGAACCGAGGTCTTTCTGTCATTATGGGTGGAATTGGGACTGGAAAAACAACCCTGTCACGTCTGCTGCTCAGCCGTTTTATTGATTTTGGTAAGGATTTCCAGTTTTATCTCATTATGGATCCCACCTGGGAGAATACCCGTGAATTTCTGGTTTATTTGAAGCGATTATTTGGGCTGAGAGGTAGTTCTCTTTACCAGTCTGAGATGCTCAATCAACTTGAGAATTTTCTGATTGATACGGCCATCAAAAAAGGTAAGCAGATCGTGCTTATAATTGATGAGGGTCAAAAAATGGGGACAGAGCAAATTGAGGTTATCAGAACTCTGCTCAATTTTGAGACCAATAGCCGGAAATTAATTCAAGTTGTTATCTTTGCTCAACCCGAATTTAAAGAAGTCGTTGCTTCCCACGAAAATTTTAAGGATAGGATCGCCTTTGGTGCAACAATTCCTGCTCTGGATAGAGAAGATACCATCTCTTTTGTAGACTTCAGAATAAATGAAGCCGGTTATGAGGGTGATGAACCTCTATTTTCCCAGGAAGCCAAGGAGATGATTTACCAGCATACCGGTGGTTATCCCCGAAAAATTGTAAATATGTGCCATCACCTCATTGTTGACATGTTGGTCTACAATAACAAATCAGTGGATGGTGCTGCCGTATTAAATCGCATCAACAGCGACGATAATAATTATGCCGGCTGACGAAAAAGATTCTGCGGCGACAAATCGTCTGTTGGATCTGTTAAGGTCTCAGCAGACTGGTAAATCGACCACTGAGGGAAATGCCAGTGGCACCGTGGACGCCAATACACCTCCTGAGAAATCAGATGCATCAAAGAAAAAGAAACCAGCAACCCCTGCAGTAAGCACGAGTATTGTACCTGATACGATAGTTGATGAAGCCCCTCCCAAGGATGAAAAAGCCGCACCGGGTAGCTCTGACGAAATCAGAGCAAAATTGGGGAAACTTACTGCAAAAAAAACTGCCACGCCACCCGCTTCTGAACCCATTAAAGATGAGGTAGTTGAACCTGAAGCTGTTCCCCAGGGGGTCGCAGCCGATTTAATGGATACTCCGCAGGACCTGGAAGCAGAAGCGGTTGCAGATTCTGGAAAAGTTGCATCACCTACTGGTGATATTGAAGTAGACGCAATAACCCAGCTCATAGATCCAACCTATTTTCAAATTCATCAAGATGTTCCCAAACCTAATAAGGTCATTGATGTTTTATACGAATTCAGTAATTGGGCTTTTGGGGTTAGAAAAAAAATCACCTTCCAGTGCACGCCGGAATCGATTAGAGTCCTCAAAACTGTCTCCGCCGGTAATCGTAATATTGTAGAAAGTATGGATGTGTACCCGCTTCCCTATGAATTGGAAGATAAAAAGATTACCCATCGGGATGACTTGCTCGCCCATATTTTAGATACCTTCGATACAAAACTCTGGAAGAAAGATACCATGTTTCGTATGTATTCTTCCTTTATTGAAACACATACGAAAATATTTAAAGCACCTCCAGTTAAGGGCAAGGAGATCACCGACCTCATTACCTGGACTGCCAAAAAGAATCTGCCCTTTAGCAGTGAGAATATCAACATTGACCATATGGTGCTGGATTCTGAAAAAGGTGAGCTCAAGAAGAATATCATCATTGGTGTGGGCAATAATGAAACTATCACCTTTATGTCAGATTTGTTTAAAAAGAAAAAATTTGACCTTCAAAATGTGACCACGATTCCTTTTGTGGACTGGGAAACGTATAAACATTGTTATCCGGATCGTCTACGTGGTTGTATTGCCATTGTACATATGAATCAAAATGAAACAACCATCACCATGGTCAAGTCTGGCCGGATGGAGTTCACGCGTGAAATGGCTGTAGGTGTAAAAGATTACCATAAAGCGCTCATACAAAGGGTTATGGTGGGTAACGATGCTGTTAACATTACCGAAACTATGGCCACTGAATATCTCATGCAGTATGGAATTCCTATCGATACGGATCAGGACATTCCTGAAACGGGGATCAGTCTATACAAGATTCATATTTTCCTGAGACCTATCGTTGAGAGAATGACCAGTGAAATTAACCGCTCGCTGGATTATTTCAGAAAACAGGTGGCTGATGTGGAGTGTCAGGAAATATATCTCACTGGACCGGGAGCTGCCATCCCCAACCTGGTTGAAGTATTTGCAACCCAACTTGAACGAACGACCGAGCATTTAAATCCGCTCCGCCAAGGGGATTTTGAGTTTTCAGATCAATTTGAATTAGATCATCAGCTTATACCCATTTTTGCAACGAATTTTGGACTAGCCTTGAAAACTTCTGCGGGTATTAACCTGCTGCCCATTGCGAGGAAGCAACATTTCCAATTCAAGATATTTAATAAAATGAGCATTTTTATCACCTCAATTCTGATCCCTATTTATCTTCTTCTTGGATATTTCGCATACATGGAAGAGAGTGTATTGGAAGCAAATGTCGCAAATATGAATAGCCAATGGCAGAGATTATCTGAGCAGTCCCAGGAATATTTCATCATGCTGGACGATCTTGAGTTTCTCGGAAATTATTGGGGGTTTCTAGAGAATGATGGCATCAATTCGGAAAATCAGATAAAACTGTTAAAGCTGATTTCATCAGAAATCCCCGATAACATCAAGGTTACTTCTCTCGTTTTCCGACCGGCAAGTTCCAAAGAGACAGGATCAGTTATTAAGCAGGCAGCCCATATTGACCGTATCGCTTTAAGTGGGATAGTAAATGCTCATGCAGGTATTGCTGATATCCAACTTACGAATTTTATCATGCGCCTGGAAAGTTTAAACCTGTTCACCAGTATAGATCGAGAGGGCTCACCCAGTTCTGATGATTCCAGACTTTTGTTTACCCTAAAAATTGGTATAGGTGTCAAGTGAATCGAAACATTTTCTTTGGAACGATAGTTTTCCTGCTTCTGGCAACAGGAGGGTGGTTTTATTACACCGTGGCAGTGGCAGGCGCCAGCATATCTGAACTCGAAGTTGAATTGGCCGGCATTAATAGTCGTTTTGATGAATTGGCCGGGGTGACTGAGAGTTATGACGAATTCAAGCTCAGGTTTAGTGAAAAGATTGAGCAATTTGATACCCTTAGAACTGTCGTTCCTAACAACCAGGACTATGGTTCGGTGTTAGAACAGATTCGTCAGATATCCGAGCGTCACAAATTGCAAATCCTGAGCTTCGACCCCTCCCTAAATGATACTTATCCAGCCCTGTATGCCGAGATGAAGATTCCCCAAAATCATGTGGAGTGTTATCCCTTACAAATAAAATTTTATGGAGACTTTCTGACCATAGGTGCCTTTCTGGATGACCTACTTGAAATGCGCCAGCTTGTTAACATCGCTAATATCAAACTGGAAACCGAGATGGAATACGGTGGCATGTTGACCTGCGAATTGAACTTATACACCTACATTTTTATCGAAGGAGCCTAGCTCAGTGTTCAAGCAATTAAATGCTCGATCCGCCATACTCCTGGTAATCCTGCTAGCCGCGATGTTATACGGACTATTTGATGCTGGGATCATTGGTTCTGGAAATGGAGATGTTGATAATTTGTTTGGGCTGGCTACAGGTGGATCTTCTGAACCGGCCTCTGCTCGTGAAGTTTCTGACTCCAGAACGGCAGCACCGCTTAGATCACTCGTCTGGAATGGTGGCTGGGAATCAGATCCATTTTTTTATGCCGAAGCTGAAACAACCAATGCTCTAGGTGGAGGAATTCTTGGTTCCCTCTTTGGAAGCATAGATGGAGATAATGTACCAAGTCTTGATTTAACCGGGATATCATGGGTCGGAAATGTTGGGATGGCATTGATTAATGGAGATATATTGGAGGAAGGGGACAGGGTGGCCGGATACCAGATCACCAAGATCGCATTTGATCATATTATCTTGAGGAGAGGAACCAGTATTGTAAAGGTCAATATGGATGAATAATAAATTTCGATATATCATTTTTATCGCACATCTACTTTGTGCGTTCACGCTCTCGGCTGCTCCTAAAACGGTATTGAACTGGGTTTCTACTTTTGTAGCTAATGGTGAGGCCGGGCTTGAGATATCTCTTTCTAATCGTGTCGATTTCAGGGAAAGCGTTGGGCAATCACCCCCCAAAATCACTCTGACTTTTCCGAAAACCAGCCTGGCGCAGGATAATTTTACCCGTACAACCAATGTTTCACCCCTCATGCGTCTTTCTGTAAAGAAAAATCCATATAATAATGATGAAGTCATAGTAGAGATGCTCTTTTCCAAGATCCCCCAATACACAACTCAATGGCTAGGGGACGATTTACTGTTAGTGTCCTGGCCTGAAGTACGGGAAAGAAAAGCGCCAAGGCGCAGAGATCGACGAGCAGATTTGCCTGGTACCATCAGTATGAATTTCAGAGAAGCAGACATGATTGACATTCTGCGACTCCTGTCAGCTCAGCACCAGATTAATATTATAACTGGACCCGAGGTAGAAGGTGAAGTCACGGTGTCGCTGAAGGATGTCGATCTTTGGACATCTCTGGATGCTATTTTGAAAGTGAACGGATATGACTGGTTTCAACAAGGAAATATTGTTGTGGTAAAACCAGCTGGTGAAGAGATGTTTGGAGAACTTGATACCAGAGTATTCAAAATGAATTATGTGGATGCCAGCGCCGTCTCATCGGCGCTTTCATCTGTTATAAGTGAGAAGGGTCAAATTCAACTTTATTCACCTGTAATGGGTGGATCCGCTGGCGGCGGTGGTGGAGCTGGCGGAGGAGGTGGTGATGCTGGAGGTGGTGGCGGTGGAGCTGCGGCCGCAGCCGCTTTAGGAGGTGGTGGCGGTGGAGCTGCTGCAGGTGGTGGTGGAGCTACTGCAGGTGGTGGCGGTGGAGCTAGTGGAGGACCAGTCTACGACCATATCGTGATCACTGACCTAGCTCAAAATTTTGACCGCATTCAAAATATTATCAATGAACTGGATAAAAAAATTCCTCAAATCAATATTGCCGTCAAATTTATTGAGACCAAACTTACCGATGATGAACGCCTTGGAATAAATTGGGATTTAAGAACCAGCTTGACAGGCCCCAGTATTCAGACAGATGCCGGGACTGTTGAAAATTTGATCGAACTTGGAACTACCATATTAAGTAGTGGGAGTCAGCTTAGACTTGCAACACTGAGCATCCCCATGTTTTCTTCTCTCCTGGAAGTAATGGGGGCCGATGCGGATACGAAGCTGCTTCAGGAACCCCAGGTCACAACTTTTGAGAATACAACAGCCGAAATTTCTATTGGAACGTCCTACCCCGTACTCATACCTGGCTCAGATGCTACAGCTTTTGGCGCTGAAACTTATCAATTTGAAGATGTACAAATTGATGTTTCTCTCAGTGTGACACCCCGTATCAATGAGGAACGGTTCGTGAGTCTGGATCTGAATGCCACAGTGCAGGCTCTGGTCGGTTTTGCTGGGCCCAATTCTGACCGGCCAATCGTTTCCGATAGATCCACCACAACCAAGGTTATGGTTGGGAATGGGGAGACCTTGCTTATCGGAGGATTAATCTTTGACCAGGTGAATGAGTCTACAACTTCGCCACCCCTTATTCGGAGCATTCCCTTTTTGAAAAGATTTTTCACTCATACACGCACATCTACTGAGCAGCGGGAATTACTCATTTTTATTACGCCAAATATCATTAGCAAATAGAGAGATATGCCATGGAACTGGAAATACTGGATCTGCTGAATTTCATGAGGGACTGTGGTGCCTCAGATCTTCATTTACACCCCTTCTCCAGGCCAATTGTCCGAGTGGATGGTGAAATGCGGAAAACGGATATTCCACCCATGCTTCCCGAGGATTTGCATATTCTTATTTATGGTATTATGACCGAAGTACAACGCAAAACCTTTGAAGAAGATATGGAGCTGGATTTTGCAGCTGATTTCAAGGGTATTGGACGATTCAGAGTAAATGTGTTCAAGAGTATCCACGGTGATTCAGCCGTCCTCAGGGCTATTAATGAAAAGGTATATTCATTTGAAGACCTGGGCTTACCGGTGGGTCTCAAAGATATGGCTCACAAGGACAAGGGCCTTTTTTTAGTGACGGGACCAACTGGGAGCGGTAAATCCACAACCCTGAACACAATTATCGATTACATCAATCGAACCCAAAAAAAGCATATCATAACCATTGAAGATCCTGTGGAATTTACCCATACTAGCCAACTATCATTGATTACCCAAAGGGAGGTTGGTACTACGACCCATGGATTTGCTCAAGCCCTTCGATCTGCGCTTCGTGAAGATCCTGATGTGATTGTTGTAGGTGAAATGCGAGATCCTGAGACTACCGCCTTAGCCGTCACAGCGGCAGAAACAGGGCATCTGGTTTTTGGAACCCTCCATACCGTGAACACCACAAAAACACTGGATCGGGTTATTGATCAATTTCCAGCGAATCAGCAGGACCAGATACGCATTATGATTAGCGATACCATCGTAACCATTCTCTCACAGATGTTACTCAAGAAAAAAGGGGGAGGACGTGTGGCAGCTTTTGAAGTCCTCACAGGGACTCCTGCCGTAGGAAATCTGATCCGTGAAGCAAAAACCTTTCAACTCCGCTCCATTTTGCAGATGGGTTCTGCACAGGGTATGATAACCCTTGAGCAATCGCTGGGTGCTTTAGTAAAAGATGGTCATGTTGATCTCAACGCAGCACTTCAAGTAGCAGCATTTCCTGAAGATCTTGAGAAATTGGTGAGGGGCTAATCATGTATTCATTGCAAGATTTGCTGTCCGTGATGTCTGAGGCAGATGCTTCTGATCTGTATGTCTCCGTTGGTGCCTTCCCCATGCTGAAGATCTCTGGTGAGGTTTACCCCATCGAAAAAGAACAACTTACAGTTGAGAATCTAGAAAGCTTGAAGACCGAAATGCTCAATGAAGAACAACTTGCTGAGTATCAAACTAACAAAGAATTAGACTATACCTTAAGTCTTGCTGGAGTAGGGCGGTTCAGGGTGAACTTCTTCCGCCAGCGGGGTACAAATAGTTTTGTGGTACGTCAGATAGTATCCACTATAAAAACATTGAGTGATCTAAATTTACCACCAATTCTGGCGGAACTTGCTTTGAAGGAGCGAGGACTTGTCCTGGTTGTTGGTTCAACCGGATCAGGTAAATCCACCACCTTGGCTGCCATGATCGACCATCGCAACGCTAATAAATCCGGGCACATTCTAACCCTTGAAGATCCCATTGAATTTCTGCATCCACACAAGAAAAGTCTTGTGAACCAACGTGAGGTGGGGCACGATACACTCTCATTTAATAAAGCCTTAAAATCTGCACTCCGAGAAGCGCCTTCTGTTCTATTGGTAGGTGAGATTCGTGATCGAGAAGCTATGGAGTCAGCTTTAAATTTTTCTGAGACCGGACACCTGGTGTTCAGCACGTTGCACGCCACAAATACATCGCAAACCATTGACCGCATTCTTAGCTTTTATGATAGATCAGAACAGGATCTGGCTCAAATGCAGTTAAGCCAAAATCTCCTGGCCATTGTAGCTCAGCGTTTGATTCCCATGGAAAATGGAAAATTGACCGCTGCACTTGAAATATTGGTTTCCACTGCGCGCATAAAAGATCTGATCCAAAAGGGTAGTATAGACTTGCTACCCGTAGCAATAAAATCAGGAGCCTCTGAATCGATGCAGCTTTTTGATCAGGCTTTGTATAAGTTGTATAAAGAAAAGAAAATTAGTGAGATGACAGCAATAGATTCTGCCGATCATCCAACAGACTTGAAATTAATGATCTCATCCACTGAGCAAAGAGAACCGACTCAGGAAATAAATCTTCTGGATGATGACAACGAATCGCAAAAGGATTGATGATGGCAAAAAAACGTATTTTGATAGTGGATGATGAGAAATTTTTTATTGAACCCGTCAAACGTCTTCTAGAGAGTCTGGACTATGAAGTGTTTGAGGCTTTAGATGGTATTTCCGGGCTTTCTAAAGCTCGAGAGGTGAAACCTGATCTCATTATGTTGGATTTAATGTTGCCTGGAATGAATGGATATCAAGTATGTCGTCTGTTGAAATTTGATGAACAGTTCAGGGATATCCCTGTGATTATTGTATCTGCCAAGGATGGTGAACGTGACAGGGAAGTCGGTACCCAGAGTGGCGCAGAGCTTTATCTTGTAAAACCTCTCAACTATCAAACTTTCCCAGCTGAGCTGGAAGCCTTGTTGTAGAAACCTTTTATGATCGCCTTTTTTGTCATTCTATTTGGTCTCCTCATTGGTAGTTTTCTTAATGTAGTTATCTATCGTTTCCCTCGGGGAGAATCAATTGCTTTTCCACCCTCTCATTGCACGAGCTGTGACCACAAGATTAAGCCCTGGGAAAATATTCCCCTGATCAGCTACCTGTTTTTAAGAGGAAAATGCTCATCCTGTAAAACCCACATAGCCTGGCGCTACCCACTGGTGGAAGCTTTAACTGCCCTTGTTTTTTATCTCACCTACCTCAAGTTCGGCCTTACCTGGGATCTACCTGTTTTTGCCCTGTTTGGAGGCCTGCTCATTGCTATTGCATTTATAGATATTGATCATCTGATCATTCCAGATTCCATGGTAATTATTGGTCTTCTACCAGGTTTCTATATATGGCTTGGTGGGAATAGCCATATACTCACCACCCAATTTTTTGGCTTGGTTGGTCTAGGCGCTATTTTTTGGGCAATCAGATACTTTGGTGAAATTGTCTTCAAAAAAGAAGCTATGGGTTTTGGTGATGTCAAGTTTGCAGCCATGGCTGGTTGGGTTCTGGGTTGGGATATTGGACTCGTGTCCATGTTTTTGGCCTTTCTCTCTGCCACCCTTTTATTCGCTGTCCTGATTCCCACAGGTGTGATAACCAGGAAACAGCAGGTCCCTTTTGGTCCCTTTATCTGTATTGGAATCTGGCTCGGTCTCCTAGGGGGTCGTGAAATTATTGACTGGTATTTAACTCTGTTTCTTGGTGTATAGGTCTTTTGGCTAACGAAAAAAAACAATTAGGTCAATTACTGCTTGAGTCTGGGCTCATTACAGAGCAACAAGTGAGTGAGGTACTGACATACCAAAGAGAACACAATCTGGTTTTTGGTAAGGCAGTCGTCAGCATGGGGCTGGTTCAAGAAAGTGATCTTTTAAAAGTTCTAGGGGATCATCTGGGACTTCCCAGTTTAGACATTACCAAATATAGTATTCAGGATGAAGCGCTAGGGGCTGTGAGTGAAGATTTTGCCCGCGAAAATTCAATCATACCTCTCTTCCTTATTGAAGAAACGCTTACCATTGCCACCGCAGATCCACTGAATATTGATGTAATTGATCAACTCACACGCGATACTGACAAAGAAATCATGCTGGTATTGTCTAGTGAAATGGATATTGAACGATCCATCGATCTCTACTACAGATCCACAACCTCGCTGCTAGATACAGAAGCTGCCGGTGATGGTGTTCGAGTGGTATCACGTGAGATTCATGAGGATACCGAGATTGTTCAGGTCGTGGATATGCTGCTGTTCGAAGCTGTCAATATGGGTGCCAGTGATATTCATATAGAGCCTCGTAAGAATGATGCTCGCATACGCTATCGTGTTGATGGTGTCTTACAGCAATATTACTCAATCCCGCATGAGTCAGTTTCACCCATGATTTCCAGAATAAAAATTTTAGCTGATATGGATATTGCTGAATCCAGACGCCCCCAGGATGGTCGCTTTCACTTCGCCCAGAAAAGTGTAGCCGTTGACTTGAGATGTTCAACGTTTCCCACTCCCAATGGCGAGAAAGTGGTGATGCGTATCCTGGATGAGTCCAAGGGGAAGATCGATCTGCATAAATTGGGATTTGATGAGGACATTCTAAAGGAATGGCGTGAGACCATAAAAATTGCGAATGGGATTCTGCTGGTTACGGGACCAACGGGTAGTGGTAAAACAACCACACTTTATGCGACTTTAAATACACTCAACTCCGTGGCTGTAAACATTATGACCATCGAAGACCCAATTGAGTATTCATTGGACAATATCAATCAGAGTCAGGTAAACAATAAGGCTGGTCTTTCATTTTCAGTCGCACTTAAAACAATGATGCGTCAGGATCCTGATATAATCCTGTTCGGTGAGATGCGTGATACGGAGACCATTGAGTTGGCCATTCGGGCAGCACTGACAGGTCACCTCGTATTCTCCACCCTGCACACCAATGATGCGTCCTCAACATTCACTCGTCTTACTGACATGGGTGTGGACACCTACTTAGTGAGTTCTACTGTGAGAGCTATTCTGGCTCAGAGACTCATACGCCTCCTATGTCCCCGGTGCAAAAAGCCGGTTGAAAAATCAGACGATTTATTGAAAGTAATCGGGGTAGATGAATGGCCTGAATACACAGCTATTCACGAGCCAGTCGGTTGTATTCATTGTAGAAACTCTGGCTATGTGGGGCGGTCAGGTATATTTGAGCTTCTGATACCTAATCAGGAAGTCAAAGATTTGATTATCAAGGGAGCTGATTCAGATGAAATCGAAGCAGCTGCGATCCGGAGTGGTATGTATTCACTAAATCAGGCTGCCAAAGAAAAGGTGCTGCTGGGTGAAACTTCTGCTGAAGAAGTCTTGAGGGTAACCCTTTAATGGCTTTACATCATGAATTTCTGATGCTCAATCCCCGTAGGAGAAAAGATCCTCAACCGGAAATCGTACTTCTCCAACATTTAAAAAATCAGGGCAAGGTCACACAGACCAGTGATTGGGTGTCTCTTTTCAACTACGTGAGCATCCACACGTATTCGGCCATATTTATTTCGTGTGCAGCCTTTGCAGATGAGTACCACACCTGGATAAAAGATTTACGCAGAGTACACCCACACCAAGCCATCATACTTTTTAGTGCCAAACAAGATTTTGACACGCGAATCGCCAGGGATACCTCCAAACTTTTTGGTGTGGTTCGCATTGATGACCTTGAGGTTTCACTTGATGCTATCATGGAGAGGTTAGATAAATATACTGATTTTGCGAAAAGTCTGGGAAGCAAGATCTCAAAAAAGTTGCTCAGACCAGGGGGCTTCGGAGATTTTGTGGGGAATTCACTACCCATGCTGGATGTGTATCGTCAACTTACTCGAGTTGCTACCAGCGAATACACCGTACTTATCCAGGGAGAAAGTGGTTCTGGCAAGGAGCTAGTCGCCAGGACAATGCACCAACTCAGTGAACGGAGGGCAAAACCATTTGTCAGCATAAACTGTGCTGCCATTCCTGGAAATCTCCTGGAAAGTGAATTGTTTGGTTTTGAAAAGGGGGCTTTCACCGGTGCCAATCAGAATAAAGCTGGAAAATTTGAACTGGCACATGAGGGCACCCTCTTTTTAGATGAGATTGGTGACATGCCCCTGGAGCTTCAAGTTAAGATCCTACGTGTGCTTGAGGATGGTAAGATTCAGCCCTTAGGGAGTGTGAAAGAAAAATCAGTGGACATCCGACTGGTGACTGCTACGCACAAAAATTTGCCGGAGCAAATCTCAAAAGGTTTATTCCGTGAAGATCTCCATTATCGCTTGAATGTGATACCTTTAAAACTTCCCCCTTTAAGATCCCGAACAGCTGATTTGCCGTTACTAGTAATTTTCTTTCTGGAAAAATTATTAAGAGGAGAGGATCAAACCATCAAACGGGTGAGTTGGGAGTTGATTGAGACCCTCTCGAGTATGGATCTCCATGGAAATGTCAGAGAGCTGGAAAATATGCTCACTCGCAGCGTTTTCCAGTCAGATGGTCCATCCTTGTTGCCCAGCTCCCTTATGCAGGATGAAGTGCCTGAGTCAAATGCAACTCTAGACATAGCCAAAGCTGCTGAGCCAAGTTCAATACGCCCCCTATGGGAGATCGAAAAGGAGGCGCTTCAGTACACGCTCACAGAGCTCAAGGGTAATATTAGTCAAGCTGCTGCACAGCTCCAGATATCCCGCACCGCCATTTACCGCAAAATAAAAAAGTATGATTTGAACTTTTCGGACAATCAGGGGCAGGAAGAGAGTAAAGATGCCTGATTTCGTCTGCCGCATCATGAGTGATTCTGGGACAGTTGAAGAACGTATTGTGACTGCTGAGTCAAAGGTGGAGGTTTTTACCCAGGCTGATGAGCGCGGTGAAATGCTGCTTTCGGTCAAGGAACACAAGCAAAGTGCCCTATCAGGCGGAGCCATGTTTAAAAAGGGCAAAAAGGTCAAACCGAACGAGATTGAAAACTTTACGGTTCAATTAGCCATCATGTTTCGTTCAGGTATTCCACTGATTGGTGCTCTGGAGGCGTTAGAGGAACAAGCTGAAACAGACACGATGCGTTCTGTTGTAAAGGGGCTCATTAAGAGCGTGAGCGGTGGCAAAGCCCTTTCACAGGCCATGCAAGATTATCCTGGTGCATTCTCACTCCTCTATGTAAATATGATTGAGGCAGGCGAGTCAGCCGGTGTCATGGAGCAGATCCTGGAACGTCTTGGTTCCTTTATCAAACACGATCAAGAAGTGGTGCGTAATGTCAAATCTGCTTTGCGTTATCCCATGATAGTAACCAGTGCTCTGGGGATGGCTTTTATTGGTGCGATGATATTTATTGTCCCAAAATTCTCAAACATGTTCCAATCAAAGGGCATGGATTTACCTATGCCAACAGTGATTATGATAACTGCCAGTGATTTTCTGATTCAGTTTTGGCCTGTAGTGGTTATTGGGTTTGTCGCCGGAATCTTCGGTTTGAAAGCATTTGGTAAAACAGAAAAGGGTCGGTTTACTATTGATGGTTTCAAACTGAAACTACCCATCTTTAAAGAGATATTTTTAAAAACCAATATTGCCCGTTTTGCTCATATGCTTGAAACCTTGAGTCGGGGGGGTATTCAGATTATTAAAGCCCTGGAGACAGTAGAAAAGACAGTGGGGAATGTGGTTATTGGAAAAGAGATTGCCAATGCCCGCAAGGAGGTAGAGAAGGGTATTAGTCTGGCAGCAGCGCTTGGAAAAAGTAAATATTTCCCGAAAATGACTGTCAAAATGATTGCAGTGGGTGAAAAGTCAGGAGCCATGGATGATATGATGGCCAATGTCGCGGCTCAATATGATCAGGAAGTTGATGTAAAAATTGAAGGTCTGAGTGGTGCCATCGAACCATTGATGACGGTCTTTATGGGTGGTGCTCTACTGTTTATGGCTTTAGGTATATTTTTACCCATGTGGAATATGTATGGTGCCGTTAAATAAGTTAGAAGTTAGAAGTTAGAAGTTAGAAGTTAGAAGTTAGAAGTTAGAAGTGGGGAATTTGGAGAGTGAAAGTATGAAAGCTACAGAACCAAAAAAAGGATTTCGATATCATTTCTTTCAACGACAGTTCCCAAGCTGGTTGTATACTATCGCCATTGCACTGTTTGCCCTGGGCTGTTATATCTGGATTGAATTCTTCGTGGTAGTCCAGTATTAATCATCTCATCTGTATCATAAAGGTACAGCGTAGTGTAGCGCTATGAAACACTCTTTTATATTCAGAAAATGGTAAAATCACTAAAAACAGTAACTTATGTTTTGGCATGTCAATTGCATTATACAAGGCATGATTGACGAAACATATTTCAGGAGAAACGAAATGAACAGGAATAGCAAAGGTTTTACATTAATGGAGCTGGTTGTCACCGTAGCCATCATTGGTACCCTGGCAGCATTTGCCGTACCGGCCTATCTGGATGCCCAGCAAAATGGTAAAGCCAATAAAGCCCTGGAAACAATGAATACCATAGGGTCAGCCATTGTGAACAAATACACCTCAGTTGCACACTATGGAATCGGAAGTAGTGCCTTAGCTCAGCTTAACTCCACAAGTAGCGCTTGGACTGACTTACTTGATGCTACCATCCTTATCAAGTATGACAGAGGTGCTGGTGTTGTTGAGGTAGTCACCACTGATTTATTTAAAGATGGTGTGCCAAAGTCACCTTTTGGCTCTGGCTGGGAGTTTTATGTGCATGCAGATTCAACGGGTCAAGCCAGCTGGGCAGGAGATCCACCAGAGCTGATTATCACTAGTGTACCAATGTTCAAAATCCGTGATAAAAATCAGCCACTGGTCATTGCTGAATACACAATGTAAATAAGAAATTGATAATAATACAAAAACGTATCAGGAGGATATGAAATGAAAACGAACAATAACAAGGGTTTTACACTAATCGAACTGATTATGGTAATCGTCATTCTTGGAATTCTGGCTGCAGTAGCTGTACCAAAGTTCTTTTCACTTACTAGCGAAGCTCATGCAAAGAACAAACAATCTGTGATTGGTAGTATTAAAAGTGGTTTAAACATTTATGCTGCTAAACAGCTGGTAGATAGTGGTAAACGTGGTTTTCCAGATCCAGATGGTATGACAAACTTTTCAGATATTCTTGATGAAGAACCTGAGGGTTGGACAGTTGTAGCAGGAGCAGCAACAGGCAATGATAGTATCCTTTTTGTATATCAGGCAGGTACTGGTGACGCTGACATTTATACATATAAGTATACTACAGTTGGCGATTCTACAAAGTACACTATAGTCGACGAATAAGAGATTGCCCAAAAATTTATACCTGACTCATTTATAAGGTATAAATAGTATTGATGGAGCCGGGGAGCTTAGCTCCCCGGCTATTTCTTATAAAATGATGTATGAATCAACCCAAGTTGTCATTCGATTATGGAAAAAACGAGAGATTTCATCAAGCAGCAATACCAAAGAGGATTTACTCTTTTGGAGGCCGTTATCACGGTTTCAATCATGGGTATTCTTGCCGCAGTCGTGACTCCGACCTACCTTGAAACTCAAAATGAAGCAAAACTGGTCATGAGTAAAACGAATGTCAGTCAAATGAGCCAGGGTATCATTAATCTCTATCTTGGGTCACTCTTCGAATCAGAGTCTGATGTTTGGCCAGCCGAACCAGCCGATCACAAAATGACACATCAGTGGGCTGAATCAACAATACTATATGATGGCCGTACCGTTGCTCAGTTATATAGCAGCTCTAAAATCATTTATAATCCCTACGAAAATCCCTTTCTATACTACCTCCTTCCCAAAACGGAACATGAGGGTAAAGGATTCCGGATCGATGATCCAGACACGGGTATATCTCAAACCTTTCGCCCCTAAGTGTGACTCATGCCAGAATTGACATCAAAGTCTGGATTCTCCCTCGTTGAATTAGCATTGATCATTACAATTATAGGTGTCCTTTCGGTAATTGCTTTTCCAAAGATTGGCAATATCATCGAAGATGTCCGCGAAAAGGCAGTTAGTGAACGTATTGTGGAAGACATTAATTATATACGTAATTATGCTATCAGTCGTCATGATACTACCTGGTTGGTGGTAGAACCTGCAGGAAATCGTTATGCCCTATTTACAGGTCCAAGTGCTGGTGTGCGGACAATTATAGCGGACCCCGAAACCTCAGCGACAGATACCCTGGATCTTGATACTGATTATCCAGGTGTCTCAATAACAAGTGCCTCATTTGGTGGTGGATCAGAGGTATCATTCAATTATTGGGGGACTCCCTCCAATGGTGGCAGCATCGTCCTTAATTCGAGGACAATCACCCTGGTTGCAGAAACAGGTATGGCTTATGAAACACCGTAGACATTCGCAATCGGGTTTCTCCATCATCGATATGATTATTGGTTTAAGCATCATAGCCATCGCTATTCTGGCCATACAGGTTGCTCAAAATAACTATGTAAGTATGAGCTCCCGAGTTGAAGTAGGTCTGCGAGCTGTCTCTCTTGGTAATTCAGTGATGAATATCATTCGCATGCACCAGTATGATGAAAATTTGAGTTCACCCTGGAGTACTGCTTATGGAACGGACACAGGTGAAACGACCTCTGCAGATTATGATGATATAGATGACTATGCCGGAGCCAGCTGGGATTTTAGCAGTGACGGTTTTACGGGTTTTAGTGTGAGTACCCGCGTTTTCTGCGTTGCTCTAGCAACCAGTTGGACTGATAGTGTTGGTCCCGGGGCTTCTTTTAAGCGGATCATCGTGACCATTGATCATGGTGCCTTGGAGAATCCTATGGAGTTTTCCTCTCTCATGGCGGGTATATAATGAGTGTACGCTATGATTCAGGGGAACGGGGCACCAGGTCATGCTGGACTCATGGTTTTTCGCTCATGGAACTCATTATTTCCATCTCATTGATGGTGATTATCAGCGGTATCCTCGTTTCAATTATTGCTTCCAATTTTAATATTCTGGAGAAGGTCTCAGACCGCAAAAAAGTTGTCACACGCGGACTGTCTGCTATCAATCTTTTCCAACGTGAAACCGGTATGATAACGGATTCCACCAATATCATCACTGCTGAGGATCAAAAATTTGGATTTAATGATAAGTATGGAAATACCTGGGAATACGTTGTTACTTCCTCTGATTTTACTCGCAGGGAAGTTGGAATTGGAACTGCAAAAATTTTAGCGACACCTGTCGTAAATGCTTCAACAACATTTCAGTATTTTGGTGGTGATAATGCGGAGCTCACCAGCACACCTCTAAACGCTGCTGATCTTAAGCTGGTTCGCCTGATTAAACTGAAATTAACCATGGATGATGGTGTTGATGGCGTCTCACTGTTATCAATAGTATATCCAGAAAATTTAAATATTTATAATAAGCCACTGGAGCGGTGATCTGTTTATGGTGAATAGAATCAACATACACCCTTCTGCGTTGAGAAGCAAAGAAAGCCCTGCTGTCTCAATACATGCAACAAATGCCGAGTCTGGGTTTGGATTTTCTCTCATCGCTATCGTAGTCGCTCTTGTAATGGGTCTGACTGTCACTATGGTTTTCAGGCAGGTCTCAACCCAATCAGCAGAACTAGGAGACATGTATTCGGCTAGTCAAGCCCATTGGACCGCTATGTCAGGGATAGAATGGGGCATTTATAAAGCCGAGCTAGGTGAGAATGATGTCCTGGGTACTTTTAATTTTTTTAATAGCACCGTGACTATTGATACCAGTGCCTCAGATGAATCCGGTTCACCACTGACAACTAATTTCTATCGAGTGATGAGTGAGGGAAAATTTGGAGAGGCACAAAGCAATTTCCGCATTATTGCTGCATTTTCACTCCTGACGGCCTGGGCTGATGTTTCCATCATTGAAGCGCATTCGGTAGCTAAAAAGGGTGAGATTCCTTTTGACTTAACCAAAGATTTCACATTAAATGACTCGATCTATTTTGGCGATGACGTGATTGTTGAAGATGGCTCAACCTATGGTGATACAGCAATAGGTGAAGCAACACACATTTATTACGGTGCCACTTCTCCGATAGGGGTCGACGTAGAGACAGGGGACCATGAATTTCTCACATATGGGGCACATCCTCAGGGTGATCTATGGCTGCCCGATTTTGATAATAGCTATTATGACAATTTAATAGCGCTTGCCGATGCCGTTACTTCTACTTCAGGCAATACAATTAAGGGCAAAAAAACTTGGACTAACACCACCCTTGACTTAAGTATATATACGGACAACACGCTATACGTGAAGGGAGAAGTGAAGATTGAGGGCTCGCATGTCACAGGCGGAACCCAAGAGTCTCCAGGTATAATCATTACCAATGATAAATTCACATTAAAAGAAGCCAAAGTAGGTAAAAAAAAGGAAGAGGTAAAAATTCAATCTACAGTGGATGATAATATCATCTTCATATCTAAAAAAGATATCCAATTGGAAAATGCGAGCCAATTTGGTGAGGATCATTCAGCCCTCCCAGCTCAAGATCGACCTGTCACAACAAATGAGCTCTATGCCAAAGATGACCTGAAAATAAGTAGGGACGTGGTTGCCTGGGGTCAACTTTATTGTAGGGATGACATAAAACTGGAAGGACGGGTCTATGGTATATGCCTCGCTCCTGGAAAATTTACTTTCGAAAAAAATGAGAGTTATCTGGAAGGTGCCGTATTTGCCCACGAGCTTAATAAATCCACACTGGATAATGGGCAAATGCACTTGAATCATATATATCATGATGAATACTTTAAAATTATTGATTTCGGAGTGGAGGATAATTCCCTCTTCGAATACTGACCTGGCTAAATGCTGAGAATACATATAATCGAATATGAAACTTTATTTATTTTATAAAGCACTAACTTGGAATCATAGTTGCTTGTTATTATTATCTAAGCAGAAACTTTAGTAAAGGGAAAATATGAGAGAATTCGGTATTTTATTGTCCATCATTTCGATCCTTATCGGAATACTGCTTCTTATTGCACCTAAGGTACTGGTGAAATTGGGAGAGCAAACCAACCGTCTCTATAATATTGATGGTTTAATCTATCGGAATCGTTATGCGTTTGGTCTGTTCTTGATGGCAGCCGCAGCATTTATGTTTTACACAACGCTTTAGGATGTGAGGATTACACATGCAGGGATATGATTTTTATATAGTTTTTGTTGCCGTTATAGCATTTGTTACCGGACTGCTCTTGATAGGTTCCCCCAAAACCTTGATCAAAGCCGGTGAGCTTTTTAATCGTGTATATAACGTTGAAAGCGTTGTTTACACCAAACGCATTCCCTTTGGATTTGCCTATATTATTTTTGGAGGGATACTACTATATATCCTATGGTAGCAAGCGTGTCATATTTGAATATAAAAAAGGCTGGAAATTTCCAGCCTTTTTTGTTATAAAATATTATTTTGAGTTAAGCTAAGCCAAAGCCTCTGTCAAAATGTTTCCGACATTGTCCAGAAGTGATCCCAGGTTTGAATAATTTTCGGCTTTGATATTATTGCATATCTCTGCACCGAGCTCACTCAGGTTTTCAAAACCATAACTGGTCCCTGTTCCCTTAATATTGTGACCAAACTTATAAACATCCTTATATAGATTGTCACTCAGGTGGCCGCGAACCCCGGGTAAGGCCGTGTTTAAATAGTTCAAATATTCTTTTATCAGCGCCTGAAATTCAGGCGAATCCATGAAATCATCAGTCATAGTGACATTTCCCTTCTTGTCGAATAATCCGGCCTAATATAAATATCTTCAATCCCAGCATGTAATTTTTTTTCTACCAAATCTAGAGTTGCTGAGAACAGGGAATTTCCCTTAATATTTTAAAACTTATAAAAATATGAGCAGATATTTACCTGTTGATGTACCTGTCTTTGTACTTGGCATAAGATGTATTTTATATGTTATTATCCTGATGTTGAAACGTGAGCCAAAGGAACAGGTATGCTGAAGCGATCAACCCCGGAAATAACAGACAGTCAAACTTCACTTGGCTATCCAAACCTGGAGTTCCATCTCCGCCAGGCCCTGGACCAGACCTATGCCCTCAATCTGCCCATGTTTGCCCTTGAAAGCGGCAAATTCAAGATCGATTACCACGAGCTCCAAAACCTCATTTACAGACTGGGGGAACTTGAACCGGATCAGGGCTTCAGATCAAGCGAGTTGCATGGAATGGGCTTACTTTCGCTCCTTTCCCACAAGCTGATCCGCCTATATCGCAATCAGGTCAATCCTGGCTATATCAAAGACCTCACCCAATATCTTGAGACCGAACTGAGTCCAGCAGTTCTGGATGAACTTCTGACCAACTATCTGGAAGCCTTGCCCTCAGAGAGCTACAAGTCGTCCAATCAGAGTATTAATGAGTATCTAAAAGGGGCTACCAAGTCGGTTCCAAATACCCAGATCGTTGTTGAAGAGCTGTTGGTTCATATACTGGCTTTAAATAATCCTGCCTTTGAAAAATATGATGTTGTTTTCAGGGAAGATTTTCATCAAGCATTGAAAAGCTCTGACAAACTCTTGAAAAGCATCCAGGAATGGTCATCTGATTCAGCTGGCTTTGGAAGTGCTGGCAGCAATGTGATTGAATTGCTCATGGAGCCCATCCTGGCAGCGCCAGATTCTATTGAGGGACAGCTCACTTTCGTTCGCGAGAAATGGGGCAATTATTTAGGATCCCATTTATTGGATCTCCTTCGCGGTCTTGACCAATTTGAAGAAGAGACGCGCCTTCGTGGCTTTGGTCCCGGTGAATCTCAGGTGCCCAGTTACTCTGGTGAACTAGCGGAGGGCGAATATTACAGCGAAGACAGCGATTGGATGCCTCGGGTAGTCATGATTGCCCGTAATTCCCTGGTCTGGTTAGATCAACTATCTAAAAAATATGAACAAGACATCAAAACTTTGCGAGACATTCCTGATCAGGAATTGGATCTCCTGGCACAGCAAGGCTTTACCGTTCTGTGGCTGATTGGCTTATGGCACCGCAGTAGTATTTCTAAGAAAATTAAGCATTGGTGCGGAAATCCTGATGCTGAATCTTCTGCCTACTCACTCAAAGAATACGAGATTGATCCCAGTATTGGTGGACCAGATGCACTTGAAAATTTAAAACAGCGTGCCTGGGAGAGAGGGATCCGACTGGCCAGTGATATGGTGCCCAACCATACCGGGCTCGATTCAGACTGGTTAAAGCAACACCCCGAGTGGTATGTCAGTACCGACCAATCACCTTTCCCATCCTATCGTTTTGAGGGTGGAGATCTATCGGATGATCCAGACTTAAGTATTCACCTGGAAGACCACTATTTTGACCGTAGTGATGCCTCAGTCGTGTTCAAAGCCCACGATCATCGCAATGGGAGCACCAAGTTCATTTATCATGGCAATGATGGCACCTCCATGCCCTGGAATGACACGGCTCAACTCAATTACCTTAATCCCGAATTAAGAGAAGCGATTATCCAGACTATTCTGGATGTCGCCCGACAATTCAAAGTCATTCGATTTGATGCTGCCATGACTCTGGCCAAGCGCCATGTCCAACGCTTATGGTTTCCAGAACCTGGATCCGGCGGAGACATCCCTTCCAGAGCAGGGTTTAGCATGAGTGGGGCTGACTTTGATGCAGCCATACCAGCCGAATTCTGGCGCGAAGTGGTAGACAGGGTCGCCAGTGAAGTCCCCGATACATTGTTGTTGGCTGAAGCATTCTGGATGATGGAAAGCTATTTCGTGCGAACTTTAGGGATGCACCGCGTTTATAACAGTGCTTTTATGAATATGCTGAAGATGGAAGAAAACGCCAAGTTCTTTGAGATGATTGCCAAGACCCTGGAATTTGACCCGCGCATCTTACAACGTTTTGTGAATTTCTTAAGCAATCCAGATGAGGATACGGCTATTGCCCAGTTTGGTATGGGTGACAAATATTTTGGAGCCACCGTCCTTATGGTGACACTCCCTGGTCTACCCATGTTTGCCCATGCTCAGATTGAGGGTTTTGAAGAGAAGTACGGCATGGAATATCGTCGTGCTTATTGGGATGAAACACCTGATGAGGATCTGATCAACAGACACAAAGACCTGATCTTCCCCCTCATGAAAAAGCGCTATCTCTATGCAGGTGCCGGAAACTTTAGACTTTTCCCCTTTATGAATGCTGATGGACACCAAGTTGAGAGCGTATTTGCCTACACCAACCACAGTGGTACAGAGCGATCTCTGGTGCTGGTCAATAATTCTTTTAGCAGTCAGTCCGGTTGGATCAAGACCTCCACGCTTTTTAATACGGATCCTACCTCAGATCAACCCCAACTGGTTTCCGAAGATGTGATTGTGGCACTTTCATTTGATGTTGAGAACAGCTACTACGTTATTTTCCAGGAACAGGTCTCCAAGCTCTGGTATATCCGAACCGTAGAAGAAATCCGCAATCAGGGTCTTTTTATGGAATTATCTGGCTACGAGTCACAGATCTATTTGGGATTTCAGCTAGTCAGTGATTCAGAAGCCATTCCCTGGTGGAATATTCATCAGGATCTAGGTGGTCTGGGCATTGGTGATTTTGCACCCCTCTTTCGTCGTATTGAGCTGGAACCGGTTCACCGACTTTTCTGCAATATGATGAAACTGATCATCGAGCAGACCGATCTACCTGAGGGTAAACTATTATTTATGAAATTTGCACCCCTCCTGGAAGCTATGTTGGAGATGGAGAATATTTCTCTAATGATGGAGGATGTGGAAGATTTTGCCAAAAATTATGAATCCTTACTAAACCAATCGCTGCCACGAATAGAGGGGTTACGAGTAGATTCAATCGAGCAGCATCGCTTTGTGGGGGCTTGTACATATTTTGCTCGGCAGGTTCATGCTGCCAATCCTGAATCCACCGATAGCATGGTTCATACCTATGGACTGGGAGAACAAATAAATAAGTGTTTACCTACAGCCAGGGCAGTGAATCTAGCTGGTCTATTAGCCGTCTTAGAGTATGCTGATAGAGCCAGAGCTCTGGTCACACGGGACCCTCAGGCTTTTTTTGTTAATTTATTCAAACATGTCGAGGTCCTTGAATTCTTCCAGGTGAATGAGGATGAATCGGTTCAGTGGTTTAACCAGGAACGCATGGAAACATTTTTGGAGTACTTCCTAAGGATTTTTGGTACAGAATTAAGCGATGATTCTCAAATCTTGATCAAAGATGCGTTTGCATCTTCAGAGTATAAATTAGAAAAATTCCTGGATTCACTCAGTCCGTCGTAAGCTTGGTCCTAAGCAGAAAAAATAACTTATTTGAGGCTTTTCAATATCTCAGGTAGGATGGTCACAATCATCTTATCAGCTGCTGTGTTAAATGCCTTATTCGCAGCATTGGTATAATTCAGATCAATCCCCTTTTCTCGTGAGAGTGAATTTTTGTAGATTTCCGTCCCACTTTTCCGATCAATAACATTAAGACTTACATCAGCAAAGGCAGTATACATACCACTGTATTCTGTTCCCCTGGTCGCCGTAGCACTCAAGGTCATCTGCCAATCCGCATCCTTTGGATTATCAACAAAGTTGAATCCTTCGCCAATAAAGTGATTCTTTATGCGGGGCTCCACCTGAAGCTGTTTCAACGTCCTACCACTAAAGATTTCAGTGGACTCCATATAGATCGATGGATTAGCCACATCCAGAATTACCCGTGTTGAAGTAGGGGGGATGCTCCTGATGATCCCAATTAAGATGGGTGACTCAATATTCTTAAGTACCTGTTCAACATCAACACTGATCTCAATAATCTGTAGCTTCAGGGGTGCAGTAATGCTGGTGACCTGAACAGTGGCTCTTCCCTGATTGCCAGTCCTGATAGATTCCAGCAATTCCCCGGCACCCTTTGTGAAATGAACCTTTAGGGGTAGACCACGTAAGGCTTGGGTATTGTGCCCTCTAGCAAAAACAGTTAATTTTTCGGCTATAGGTTGTCCAAGTTTGGCTGATACATTTGACTGACTCGGGTCAAGAGTTATTCCTGAGAGGAGAGCCTGCAGCTGGGTATTGACTTCATTGCTGAGAATAACTTGACGACCCTCAAATTCCACTTCCAGAGCTTCATTGAGATAGGGAAGCAGGGGGATAAAGGCTTGAATCGTCGCATTAAAGGAATCAGAAAATTGGCTTATCTCACCAGCGGCTTTAGCCTTGGTTAAAAAATCAGTGGAAAGTGCCAGAGCACTTTTTCGTTTTCTGGCTTGAATCGCTGCATACTTCGCCTTTGATAATCGGTAGTAAGCGTAGTGATAGTTGGCATCCTGCCAGGTATCAACCAGCTCATGGCCTTCCAGATCGGCCACAGCCTCAGAACGAGCCGTTGCCAGGTATTCATCTCTCGTGATGGCACCCTTCTCAATCAGTGTGGTGACGATATCGCTGGTAATTTTAACGGTAATTTGGGAAGCCAGATCAGCCAGCGCCAGATCCTGGGAGCTTTTGAGAGCTTCTGACCCGTATTTATTTTTTGAAGCCGAGCCTATCCCTAGATAATAGTTGGGGTCCACAGGTTGCTGGATCAACCAGCTTGGTTTTGGTCCTGCTTGCATCACTTCAGGACTGAGCCCAGGGTTTGATCCTGAACCACAGCAGATGAGGAGGAAAGTCGTGCTAAAAGCAATGAGTGTTCTGATATATTTCATATGAACCCCTGATTAAATCAAATTAAGGCAGTGAATGGAAAATAGCTGGTGGAGATAAGATTCAAAATAATCAATGCCAGGGACTTCTCATGTGCGTTATGACAAATATGGGGTACATCAGTCATTGCAAAGTATGTAACACTTGCACATCAATTATTCACTATCTGACCAAATTTGACCAATGGAACTAAGCAATCATTTATATATTGATGGCTGTCTTGGTACGGGTGCAGGTGTAGAATCTAGAAGATCACCACACCTTGAAATTTCAGGTTAATTTTTATTTTAGGACGCATGACTTTTGACAAACCTAACCCAACACCTCCAGTCAGTCTCTCTTGAGGAACGTGAAGCTCAGAATGGGCATCAATCAGCCGTGCTCTGGTTTGCAGGGCTCTCAGCTTCAGGAAAATCCACCATCGCCATGGCAACCCAGCGGGAACTATTCAAACGGGATATACAAATCACCGTGTTAGATGGCGACAATGTTCGTCACGGCCTCAATGCTGGTCTGGGTTTCAGTGAAGCCGATCGTGAAGAGAATTTGAGACGCGTCGCTGAAGCATCAAAACTATTTGCAGAAACGGGCTTTATTGTCCTGACTTCATTTATTTCGCCTTTGAGGGCGAACCGTGAAGCAGCTCGAAAAATTGTTGAGCCCATGAATTTCTTCAAGATCTATATCAAAGTGACCATGGACACTGCTGAAGAACGGGACCCCAAAGGCTTGTATAAGCTGGCCCGAGCAGGGGAAATCAAGGACTTTACCGGTATTGGCTCTCCCTTTGAAGCACCTGATCATGCAGATCTTGTAATAGAAAATGATTCTCAAACTGTTGAAGAAGGTGTAGAACAGATCATAAGCTTTTTAAAAGAAAAACAGATCATCTCCAAGGTCTAGCACGCTACTCCACATTAATGAGTAAACCTGAATCATATAAATTGACCCACCTCCAGGAATTGGAGGCAGAAAGTATTCATATTATTCGCGAGGTTGCCTCCGAATTTGAGAATCCTGTCATGATGTATTCCATTGGGAAAGATTCATCTGTGATGGTGAAGCTGGCCCAGAAAGCCTTTGCACCAGGCAAAATCCCCTTTCCACTACTCCATGTCGATTCACACTGGAAATTTAAAGAGATGATCAAATTCCGTGATGAATTTTGCGCAGGAAACAATATTAACCTCATCGTTCATAAAAATGAGGAAGGTGTGAAAGCGGGGGTTGGGCCATTTACCCATGGGAGTAAAATCCACACCGACACCATGAAAACGCAAAGTTTACTCCAGGCACTTGATAAGCACAAATTTGATGCAGCCTTTGGTGGTGCGCGCCGGGATGAAGAGAAATCACGGGCTAAGGAGCGTATTTTTTCGTTTAGGGATAATTTTCATCAATGGGATCCCAAAAATCAACGACCTGAACTATGGAACCTCTATAATACTGAAGTACACCGAGGCGAGAGCATCAGAGTCTTTCCCATTTCAAATTGGACAGAACTTGATGTCTGGCAGTATATCCGCCAGGAAAGTATCCCTATTGTGCCGCTGTATTTTGCAAAACCGCGAGAAGTTGTGGATATAGATGGACAATACATCCTGGTGGATGATGATCGTATGCCAAAAGAATTAGCTGCTGGAAAGGTAGTCAGAACCGTACGATTCAGAACGTTGGGTTGTTATCCCCTAACAGGTGCTGTAGAATCTGAAGCTGACACAATTGAGAAAATTATCGAAGAAATGATGACTGAGACTCAGTCTGAGCGAACCACCCGGGTTATTGATTTTGATCAGGATGGCTCCATGGAGCAAAAGAAGAGAGAAGGATATTTTTAGTTGGTACGTTCTTTAATACTGAGTGATCCTGGACTGAGGGAAAAATCTACTCTTTTTCGAGCAAAGCGAGAAAACCCAGCATAATGGCAAACCGCAGAACCTATTTCACATACATCCTCTCGAATAAGAACCGACGTCTATATATCGGGATGACAAACGACCTGAATCGTCGAATTCGAGAGCATCAAACCGGTACAAAAGGCTTTGCTGCCTCATATAAAATGACGAAGCTGGTTTACTATGAAACATTTGATGGTCCTAATGCTGCTCTACAGCGTGAAAGTATCCTGAAGAAGTGGCGGAGAGAGAAAAAGATCCAATTGATTGAATCTGTGAATCCAATGTGGGATGAATTGGTGGTTGATTTAGAGAGTGAGATTTCTCGTCCAGTGGACTCGAAATTGGATAATGATGATCAGCCAGTTAGTTGATTGCTGAATGAAATCAAGCATATGATGAACCCTAATCTCACCCCAACACCCAAACCCATCAACCTCCCAACCAAGGGAATCGAAGAATTCCTCGCTCAGGATGAAAAAAAAGACCTCCTTCGGCTCCTCACTGCTGGCTCGGTTGATGATGGAAAGTCAACCCTCATTGGACGCCTCTTAAATGACTCCAAACGTCTCTACGATGATCAACTTGAAGCGCTGGTTCGGGATTCAAAACGGGTGGGGAATGCTGGTGAAGAAATTGACTATGCACTCCTTCTGGATGGTTTAAAAGCGGAGCGGGAGCAGGGCATTACCATTGATGTGGCCTATCGCTATTTTTCTACTTCAAAACGCAAATTTATCATCGCCGATACACCTGGCCATGAACAGTACACCCGCAATATGGTCACCGGCGCATCTACGGCTCACTTAGCCATCGTCCTCATTGATGCCCGCAAAGGGGTCATTACCCAGACCAAGCGCCATTCGTTCCTCATTTCACTATTGGGGATCAAACACGTCATTGTCGCTGTCAACAAAATGGATCTGGTTGAGTACAATAGAGATGTATTTGAGCAAATCCGTGAGGACTATCTGGAATTCACCACCCGCTTAAGTATACCTGACATCCAATTTGTACCCCTTTCAGCGTTGAAGGGTGATAATATCGTGGACAGGGGTGAGAATATGCCCTGGTACCATGGTGCCAGCATTATGAACCTCCTGGAAGACATATCAATTTCAGGTGATAGAAATTTTGTGGATTTCCGATTTCCTATCCAGTTTGTTTCAAGACCTAATCTTGACTTCCGGGGTTTTGGAGGGCGAGTAGCCTCAGGTGTAATCCGTAAAGGGGAAGAAGTCGTGGCCCTACCATCAGGGAAATCCACAAAGGTGAAATCCATCGAGAGTATGGGTGAAAGTGTTGACTATGCCTTCCCTCCCCAGAGTGTGATGTTGACTTTGGGGGACGAAATCGATCTCAGTCGTGGGGATATGCTGGTCCGCAAAAATAACCAACCTAAGATCGAAAGACATTTTGAAGCCATGCTGGTCTGGATGGATGAAACTGACCTGGATCTGAATAAGCAATTTCTGCTAAAACATACCACACAGAAAGTCAAAGCCAGAGTCGATGCCATTCGTTATGGAATTGATGTGAATACATTAAAGCGATCTGAGACCAAAACTTTTGAGCTGAATCAGATCGGCAGAGTCGTATTGACCAGTTCAAGACCCCTGCTTTTTGATAGTTATGAAAAGAATCGTCAGACCGGCAGTTTTATCCTCATTGATCCCCTAACCCACAATACCAGTGCGGTGGGGATGATCATCAATCGGGTCCATTCAGAACAATTGCCTTCAAAAATTGCCCATACGGGATCCAAAAAAGCAGATCGCAGTTTGGTGACTGCCAGTGAGCGGGAAACACAATTATCACAAAAAGCCATGACCTATTGGGTTACGGGATTGCACGCATCTGGAAAGAATGATATTGCCTATGAGCTAGAGCGCTATCTGTTTGATAAAGGGCGAACAGTCATCGTTCTCAATGGCAGTATGCTCAGATCTGGATTAAATCGCGAACTGGGTTTTGATAAGGCAGATAGGGATGAAAACCTGCGTCGCGTCGCTGAAATGGCCAAATTATTAAATGATCAGGGTTTGATCGTCATAGCAGTATTTATTTCACCTGATAGAGAAACCAGGCTACAGGTCAAAGAAATCATCGGAACTGAACGGTATAAGGAAATTTTTATAGATACTTCGGTGGAATTTTGTCAAACTCGTGATACCGAAGGGTTATACGAGAAAGCCGCCTTGGGAAAACTCAGAAACTTCCCTGGAGTTGACTCACCCTATGAGACGGGAACGGCTGATATCATTTTAAACGATCTAGATCATGTGGATATAAAGGATCTTATTTAAGTTCTCCCCCAGGAATGAACTTTGTTAATGCAGGTGAGTAAAAATGCTGAACTTCTAATTAATGGATCGAGTCGAAACAAATAATATGAAAATAGTAACCATCATCGGTGCACGCCCCCAATTCGTCAAGGCTTCAGTCATATCAAAAGCGTTGCGAAAAGCTGGTCATGAGGAAATCCTGGTTAATACAGGACAGCACTATGATGACAATATGGCGCGTATCTTTTTTGAGGAAATGGGCATCCCCAAACCAGATTATGATCTAGGAGTTGGATCTGGAACTCATGCTTCCCAGACAGCAGGCTCTCTTGTGGGAATTGAAGAAATACTTATCAAAGAAAAGCCTGATTATATAATCGTTTTTGGGGATACCAATGCCACTGTAGCAGGAGCATTGGCGGCTGCAAAACTTCATATAAAAATTGCACATATCGAGGCGGGCTTGAGATCCTACAATCGAGATATGCCTGAAGAAATAAACCGAGTTGTTACGGATGTACTTTCAAATCTTTTATTTGTCCCAACTCCAGTTGCAGCAGAAAATCTGAAGAAAGAGGGAATTACTTCGAGGGTTCATATTGTTGGTGATGTCATGGTGGATGCCTTGATGACATATACGAAAGTTGCTGAGCAGAAATCACACATTTTGGATGATTTGAAGCTTGAGAAGAATGAGTTTATGCTCATGACCATCCATAGACCTTCCAACGCTGATCATGATGATAGACTGCTTTCCATTTTAAGGGAAGTCTCAAGTATGGATCACCCCGTTATTTTCCCCATACACCCTCGCAGTAGAGCCCGGGTCGAAAAATTAATCAGTAAGACCTCAGGGAATATCAGGATCATTGATCCTGTTGGATATCTGGATATGATGATGCTGGAAAAATATTCTAGACTCATTATCACTGATTCCGGTGGAGTCCAGAAGGAAGCCTATTTACATAAAACGCCTTGCCTGACAGTCCGTGGGGAAACCGAATGGGTTGAAACTGTGAGAGATGGGTGGAATTATATCGTAGGAGATCAGCTGGATAAAATCTCCATTTTGTCAAAGGATTTCCCGGAACCAAAGGCCTGGAATTCTCACTATGGGGATGGTCAATCATCCGCTAGAATTGTTCGGTTGCTGGAAGAAAATTTGGTGTGACTTCAGGTGAGGTGTAGCACCAGCAATCAATGACAAATAGCACAAAACGCCTCCCTTAGGGAATGATATTTGCTGAAAGACCAAGTGCTTGATGAAAAAGAGAATACTTTAAAAATTTGAATAGAGATATTGATAAGTTAAGGAAGATTTAAATGCAATTTATTGATTTGGCGAAACAACAGAGTCTGATAAAAACTAATCTGGATAAGAGAATCCAGGACGTCCTGGCACATGGTAAATACATCATGGGTCCAGAGATTAAAGAGATGGAAGCCCAGTTGGCTGAATATGTAGGTGTCAAGCATTGTGTGAGCTGTTCATCAGGAACGGATGCACTTCTTATGCCACTCCTAGCCTGGGATGTTGGTCCTGGAGATGCTGTATTTACCACCCCCTTCACCTTTATTGCTACTGCTGAAGTCATCCAACTTCTAGGTGCCACCCCCATTTTTGTGGATATCGACCCCAAGACCTATAACATTTCCCCAGAACTTCTCGATGATGCCATCACCGAAGTGATTGAAAAGGGTGAACTGAACCCCAAGGTGATTATTCCAGTGGATTTATTCGGTCTTCCCGCAGATTACGCAGCCATCGAGCTCATTTCTAAAAAATATGATATCAAAATCTTAGAGGATGCTGCCCAGGGTTTTGGGGGTCAGATTGATGATCGCCTGGCAGGTAGTTTTGGTGATGCGGCCTCAACCTCATTTTTTCCAGCCAAACCTTTGGGCTGTTATGGTGATGGTGGTGCAATATTTACTGACGATGATGAGCTCTATGAAAAGCTCGTATCTGTAAGAGTACATGGTAAGGGTGGAGATAAGTATGATAATGTCCGTATCGGTTTGAACGGACGTATGGATACACTCCAGGCAGCCATCGTTTTAGAGAAATTCACACTCTTTCCTACGGAAGTAAAATTACGTAATAAAGTAGCTGATCAATACTCCGCTTTACTCTCAGATCGAGTAGTCGTCCCTGAAGTATCCAGTGGCTATACCAGCGTGTGGGCCCAGTACTCAATTTTAGCAAAGGATGCAGACGATAGAGCCAGCTTGCAGGCAAAATTAAAGGAAGCCGGTATTCCTTCTGCTGTTTATTATCCAAAGCCATTGCATCAGCAGACTGCCTTTAATCATCTCGATTACAAGGATGGAGATTTTCCAGTAAGTGAGGAAATGAGCCAACGCATTTTTAGTCTGCCCATGCATCCTTACCTTGAGACTGCGGATATCGAAAAAATATGTAAGGTCCTCAACTCCTAGCACATGGAGCATGTCTCCCTGAGCTGTCACGCTGAGCCCGTCGAAGCGCTGCCGCAGGATGAAGCTTTTACTTGTGACTTTTGACTTTTCGACCTTCGACAATCACAGGTCGCATCACTATATTTGAGCACGAATTTTATTATTTGAGGAGTTTATGAATAACAAAGTAAAAATCTGCGTCGTAGGTGCTGGCCGTTGGGGAACCAACCACATCAAGACCCTGAAAAATCTTGGCGCTCTGGCAGGTATCGTAGAGTCCCGCGAGAATCGCCGGGAAGAATTGAAGACTCTATTCCCCGAAGCAACCCTCTTTCATAGTGTCAGAGATGTCCCCCTGGACGATTTTGATGGTTTTACTGTGGCTACCCCTGCTGAAACTCATTTTGAAGTAGGATCATATCTCCTGGAGCAGGGCAAACATGTTTTAATTGAAAAACCTATCGCCCTGAATACCAAGGAAGCGGGTGCCCTAAAAGCCCTGGCCGATAAACATAAAGTGAATCTTATGGTGGGTCATGTACTCCTGTTTCATCCTGCTATTATAAAGATCAAGGAGTTAATCGATTCAGGAAAGATTGGTAAGTTGGAGTATATCTACAGCAACCGGCTGAATCTGGGCACAGTACGTACTGAGGAAAACATCCTCTGGAGTTTTGCACCCCATGATATCTCCATTTTTGAGTACTTCATTGGTTCAAACCCTGTTGAAGTAGTCAGCAGGGGAGGTGCGTTTTTAACACCTGGTATCCATGATACCACCATGACCTCCCTGACTTATCCAAACAATGTGGTTGGACATATTTTTGTGAGTTGGCTACACCCCTTTAAAGAACACAGAATGGTTATGATCGGATCGAAGGGTATGATTTCCTTTGAGGATAGTTCCGAAGAAAAAGATATCCTGTTTTATGAAAAAGGCATCGATTGGGTGCAGGGGGAACCAATTAAGCGTGATGGACCTACAGAAGTCATTCCCTATGACAAGGGTTTTCCACTCACCAATGAAATTCAGTATTTCATCGATCATCTCGATGGTTCAAAACTTGAGATTGCTGATGGACAGAATGCCTATGATGTTCTGGAGGTTCTGGAAAAAGCGACCCATTCGCTTCAGGGAACTAGTGCAGAACCAGATGATGAAGAGCCAGCTAAGGATTCAGATTTTTTCGTCCACCCCACCAGTGAAGTAGACGCCGGAGTTACGGTGGGCAAGGGTACAAAAATCTGGCATTATTCACATGTTCAGGGAGGATCCTCTCTGGGAGAGAATGTCTCCATTGGTCAGAATGTCAATGTGGGTAATAATGTAAAAATTGGCAATTCGGTCAAGATACAAAACAATGTCTCTGTCTACGAGGGTGTTGAGTTGGAGGATTATGTTTTTTGTGGTCCTTCCATGGTGTTTACCAATATCCAGCGTCCCCGCTCAGAGTTTCCCCAAAGGGGTACTGAGTTTTACGCCAAGACTCTGGTGAAGAAAAGTGCCTCCATTGGCGCCAATGCCACCATCGTTTGTGGATCGACACTAGGTGAGTATTCATTTATAGGTGCTGGTACAGTAGTAACTAGAGATGTCCCTGCCTTTGCAATGGTTGTTGGCAATCCTGGCAAAACTATTGGCTGGGTTGACAAAAAGGGGTATAGACTAGAGTTCGATGAAGCTGGAATGAGCAAATGTGGAAACTATCAGCTTAGTAACGAGCAGGTGAAGTACCTAGGGGAATAGCCGTGTCCAAGATTCCTTCAGACTAATATGGTAATATGAAAAAAATACTTATAACAGGTGCAGCAGGGTTCATTGGTTTTCATCTTTCACAGAGATTGCTGAAAGAAGGTTATGAAATCTATGGGATTGATAATCTCAATAGCTACTACGATCCTGCATTAAAACAAGCACGCCTTGTCCAACTCCAAGTTTCAAACTTCAAGTTCCAACAGTTGGATCTCCAAAATTATGAGGGTTTGACCAAGGTTTTCACAGAATTTCAACCTGACATCGTCATCAACCTGGCAGCTCAAGCTGGTGTCCGCTATTCTCTTGAGAACCCCAGGTCTTATATAGAATCTAATCTGGACGGCTTCTTCAACATTCTAGAAGCTTCCAGGCAACATGGTGTGAATAACTTCATTTATGCCTCCTCCAGTTCTGTATATGGCAATAATGAGAAATCACCTTTTTCTGAAACGGACAATGTTGACCATCCTGTCTCGCTGTATGCTGCCACCAAGAAGTCTAACGAACTCATCGCACATACTTATAGTCACCTCTATAAAATGACAACGGTGGGCTTACGTTTCTTTACCGTCTATGGTTCTTGGGGTCGCCCAGATATGGCTTATTATTTTTTCACCAAGGCCATCCTGGAAGGCAAAAAGATACAGCTCTTTAATCAGGGTTTGAACCTGCGCGACTATACTTATATCGATGATATCGTTGAAAGTATCAAAAGAATGCTGGATGGGTTCGATTCACTTCAACCTGCTGTTGAAAATGATCAATATACTGCGACCAAAAGTCCTTATTATCACCTCTTTAATATTGGAGGCAGTAACCCTGTACCAGTTCTAGAGTTTGTGGAAATCTTAGAAAATGCTCTGGGTAAAAAGGCTATTAGGGAATTGGTTGGATTTCAAGCTGGAGATGTTTTTAGTACTGAAGCAGAGACGAAAACGCTTGAATCCTTTATCAACTTCAAACCAACCATCACCCTAAAAGAGGGACTTGGTGAATTTGTGGAGTGGTACTTACGCTATTATCGTATACCCCATTAACAAGCATTCCCAATCACCCCTTTACAGGCTGGAAAGCCCTCAGATTTAAAGTCGCAATAACACTAATTATCTAATTTCCATAAATAAAGACTAATATATTATCTATTATACCTTATATTGAGTGATAAGGGATACTATAATGGATATACAAAAATTTGAAATTGATGATTTCAGCCCAACCAAGATCGCTGAGAAGCTTGCCAACCGGATGAAGTCAAGGCGTATCGGTCTGAACATTACTCAGAAGGAACTGGCAAACCAATCGGGTGTCAGTTTAGGGAGTATCAAGAGATTTGAGACAAGGTATCAAATTGCTCTACAGAGCCTACTTAAGATTGCACTTGTCTTAGATGCTACAAGCGAATTTCACCAGCTATTCCCGATGAACCAATATAAAGGTATTGCAGAAGTAGTAAGGGCTACAGAGAATCGCCCAAGAAAGCGTGCTCGTGATGTTGGAATTCATTAAACTAATTGATGTAAAAATTGGTTCAATGCTCGTTGGACAAATTGCCCAGACTCCAGAGCGCAAGATTGTGTTTGAGTATACCTCACAATTTTTGGAGAATGGATTTTCCATATCCCCCTTTTACCTGCCCCTAAAACCTGGACTTTTTACAGCTCCAGACGAGCCATTTGGAGGTAATTTCGGCGTTTTTGATGATAGCCTGCCAGATGGATGGGGTAATTTACTCCTAGATCGATTCCTCACAGCCCAAGGTATTGACCCAAGCACACTCTCTGTACTGGATCGCTTGAGTTTAGTTGGGTCATCTGGGATGGGTGCCCTGCAATATTTCCCCAGTCAGAATATTCATTCGGAATTTAAATTTACAGAGCTTGAGTTTCTGGCCAGTGAGGTACGGAAAGTGATTTCCGAGACTGATTACTCAGAACATATTGAATTGTTAATTGGTGTGGGGGGGTCACCCGGTGGAGCAAGACCCAAGGCTCTGATCAAGGAAAAAGATGAATCCTGGATGGTTAAGTTTCCGTCCTCACTTGACCCGAATGATTTTGGCGCGACTGAGTTTGAATATTCTCGTATTGCACGCAAGTGTGGTATTGTTATGCCAGAGACCCAACTTTTCGAAAACAAATATTTCGGGGTAAAGCGATTTGATCGAGAAGGGGATGATCGTATACATATGCACACTGCCTCAGGCTTACTCAATGCAAGTTACCGCTTCCCATCTTTGGATTATATTGACCTGATTAGGGCATCTTTTGCTCTTACCAAAAATTTGGAGAATTCATACAAGCTTTTTCGACAAATGGTTTTCAATGTATTGACAGGGAATAAGGATGATCATACCAAAAACTTTTCCTTTCTCTATACTGAACAAGGATGGTGTCTTTCACCGGCCTATGATCTCGCTCCCAGTGGAGGGTTCAATGGAAATCACTCCACAACAATCGCTGGGCAGGGTCAGCCATCACGAGAAAACCTTTTCGAGGTTGGAATTCAAACCGGTCTGAAGCAAAAACGAATGCTCCAAATTTTTGATGAAGTGCACCAGAACTGTACTCCCATTCGATTGGGACAATGGTAATCTAGAAGACATTAGAGTGTGATCATCACCTGATAGTGAATGATTTATCTTTTTGCCCGTGCAACCGTTCTAGCTTAGCAAATCAAGCAGTAAACCTTTATCCAGTATGTCTATATCCGCGTCTGAAATGACAAAAGGTCTAATATCGTCTTGAATATGGCGCCAATTCAAATTTCTAACATATTCACTCAATGCCGATTTCCAGGATTCCTGATTTATGGGTTCACCCATATAGTTTGTTTGGTGAAGTGCATTCTGTAAATAAGGAATATTGGGTTGGAGACCTTTCCAACGCGATAGAAGAAATATTACATCGTAGAAATCACGACCTTTGGTATAGGGCCTCTGGAGAATCGCATGGAATTTTCCAGACAGAAAACTTGGGACATCGTGATGAATAAGACTATAGGGCAAGTACACATTAATGAGCCTTCGTCCAACCTGCCAACCGAGAGGAGGATTTGTATCGACCTCTATTTTAATGCTAAGTTTTTCATCCTCGTTTATTGTGAGCCCGCATTCAAAAAGCAATCCCTCAAATTTGATGAAGGTCGACCGAACCGTTTTCTCTTTTACGCCTGAATCACTTATTAAGTAGCCCTGCCGAGCTAAATTTGAGCGTAATTTAGAAATTACCCGTGTAAAGTTATATTGGTCGTTGATTGTTTTTAAGTGAAAATCTAGGTCTTCAGAAAAACGATTTAAGCCATGAATAATTCGAAGGGCAGTTCCACCATGAAAAATTAGGTTTGGTAAATCCTTTTGTTCAAAAAGAGCTCTTAAGATGACATGTTGCAAGTATTCCCGTAGTGCGAGGTAAGCAATTGTGGGTGATCTCGCTTCGCCTGCGATTCTGATAGCTTCGCTTCTCATTTCGTCTCCTTCAATACATGAATTAATGCACGTATGCCACGGGCAAGTTTTTTACTGGGAATTATTCTTGTATACTCAAATAAATTATCAGGATCCAAAACCTCAGTATTTTGCAACCGTAGACTACGCCACCGTTTCACATCCCATTCACCACAATTTAGCAGACAAATATCGACCAAGGCTTTTTCAGGTGAGGCAATCAGTGCATTTTGCTGAGCATGATTTCCCATTTGCTCCAGGCTATACCCAGAGAACCGATTTGTCTTTAGGCTGTGGTAATGAAAATTTCCGGAGGGAGTTTGCCAGTGCCTTGTATCTCTCGTGGTGACAGCTTGAATAAGGTGAGTATGTTCTGGGATGAGTTTGAAATATTCCAGGGCAGTATAGAGTGAGATGTAGGAGGGCGAGTATAAATAATTTGAAATATAGAAGGGATGCGGTGCCTGGGCTTGGTAGAGGGTGGGTAGCATATATTTCCCACGACGCAAACGAACTAGCTTACCTGCTCCAACCCATCTGGATAGACGCGGCAAAACTCTGGCTTCATCCTCAGGGAACAAGGTCAGTAAATCGGCCGTCTCAAAAAAAGGTCGGCTGGAGAAGCTTTTTAATAATTCATCATATTTCATATTAATAACTTACCAATATATGCAAGTAATGTAAATATAATATATAAATTTTCCACAGAAACCCATACCTGAAGTATAATCCGGCATCACTTTCGGCTTTATTTTCTAAAAGGAAATAATCTCCACAATTTGGCGATATGTAGAGTGAAGGACAATCACCTACAATCATCTGAAACATTCCATCAATATTTAAGAGTACTGAACCGATCTAGGATCAGTCGCTCATGGAATGCTTTGGATAAAACAAGAAGGAGGCGTTTAATGGAAAAAAAGCTTGAACTGATGTCGGACGATGTCATCAGAGAAGAATTTATCAAGCGATTCACTATTCCAGCAGGGAAGAGATTGGGAAGTGTCAGTTCAGCAGTCAATCATTTGAGGACTATGTTTACAGAATCGAAGTACCGAGAGAGTTTTGCTATTATTTTTCTCAATACCCAACACGAAGTCATAGAGAGTAAAATTCTTTTCAAAGGTAGTCTGGATACAGCCGCTGTTTACCCCCGCGAGGTGATCCGTAGCATTCTAATAGATTACCCCGGCACAAAAGCTGTGATATTGGCTCACAATCATCCCAGTGGGAGCCACACCCCCAGCCGCTCCGATGAAAAGATTACGAACAAGCTAAAACAAGCGCTTGATACCATCGATGTCGATCTATTGGATCATATCATTGTCGGCAAGGAATTCTATTCTTTCGCTGATCATCAAAAGTTGTAAAATTCACATGAGTATGTAAAGAATCGATACTCAAATCCCAGTTATTAAAAACAAGAAGAAGGAGGTCATTATTATGACACTCATGCTACATAGTGGGACAGAAAGTGCAACCATGAATGAACTTATCTCCATCCCGCTACCCCAGAAAACTCGTACTTATCAACCAGTTCCCCATGAACAGCTATCCACCATGCTACTCCAAATGGTAGTAAGCATTTTCCCCGATTTCAGTTATGAAAAGAGTCATTTTGGGTTGGCAGCTGACGGAAACAAGATGTTTGGGATTCACACTTTTCGGTCTGTGGATTCTGCTTTGGGCTTATCAATTGGATTTCGCAATAGTTATGATCGAAGTATGTCAGTTGGAATTGCAGTTGGTGCATCCGTTTTCGTTTGTGACAACATGGTGATTTCAGGCGATATCACAGTGCTTCGGAAACATACCAGTAATGTCATCAGGGACATGGAATCCATGGCACTCCAAGCCATATACCGCTCTCAGACAACTTACCGGGAAATCCTGGATGATGCAGGAGCCATGCAGGATTTACCCCTTAATGATGATCAAGCCTATCGGATGCTGGGACTTGTGTATGGACGGGGCATCATGACCCCCAGACAAATTCCTATTGCACATCGTGAGTGGGAATCGCCTACCCATGATGATTTCACACCGCGTACGGTCTGGAGTTTGTACAACGCCATCACTGAAGCCCTAAAAAGTGCTCCCCTGTCATCCATCATGGAAAAACACTTAGCTCTTCATCATCTCTTTGCAGATCAGTTCAGATGGAAGGAGGCTTAAAGCCTATGAATGGTAGAGGAATCCAAACACTCATAGAGGCTGCCTTACTGATCCTTGTTGAGATAATCACTTGGGTAGAGAACAGTCCAAAGAAAAAAAGTAAACGGGATCATGTTTCGAAAGGCTGAAATTCTATCCCGCATAGAGCTGCGCCAGTCCACTATCAAGGATTGGCTCAGCTGTCCCTTAATGTTTCGCTTTTCCCACGTCCTGCAGCTAGCCCCCAGTTATAGGAGTCTGGCTGCCATCCATGGCAGTGTCTTACACCTGTGCATTCATAGACTCCATATGGAAGGATTTTGTCAGGATCTGGGACTGCTTTACACACGAGCCCTGGAAGAAGTACTTGAGTCAGATTCGCACATTCCTATCCGTTGGAAAAAGGGTGTTGATGAGGATAAGATGATCATGAAAACTCATGCAGAAGAAATCCTGCAGGGCTATGTAAACCATGAGCAGAATCGTACTTCAACGCTTATGTACTCAGAAGCAAAGTTCAGAGTGAGAGTCAGTGGGATGCTGCTGACAGGAACCATCGATCAGGTCAGACGCAATATGGATAACACCCTGGAACTCATTGACCTTAAATCTGGGATGCAAAGACCTTTGAAGCGTGCTTTGCAGCGAGACTGGCAGCTCAATCTGTATGCTTATGCCTTACGCTTCGGAGAAATATTCATGCATGGCTCCTGGGTCCGAATCCGGATGAAGGTTCATAGAACCTCAATCTATTTCCTGCGGGCGCACGAGATTTATAAACGTGATGGCAAGTATGGTAAGAAAGGCTCGCAGAAGGGTCAACCCTGGATCAGTGTTGAGAAACCGTCCTGGGAGTTGATCCAGTTCAAACAGGAATTAAGCAACATTATCAAAATGATGACTAAAGATTGGGCTTATCCAAACACTTCCGCGTGTGGTTATTGCGCCTATCGTGATCATTGTGACGATCGCTCTGTGATGCATCTATCGCATAAATTTTCAAAAGTTAGTCACCTGCTCTCACAAGATGAGGAGAAGGGGCAGAGAAGAGGAGAAATATGATAAAGGTATCAAAAGCTGCCCTAGATAGCGCTTTGGAGCAGTTAAGTGAAACCGGTTGGGATATAGACAAAGAGCTTCAGCGCTTGGAGTTACAGATTGAGAAATTTGATATACCCAGACTGCGTATCGATCATGATGAGGAAGGCAAGCATCGATTCTTTATTGACCGCGGTGAATCATATCTGACTGAAGACAAGCAATTCGTCTATTTAAAGCATCGGATTTTGCCAGTGCTAGTACTCGCTGAACAGCAATTAAGAGCGCTCTGGCTGGAGGGTCAGGAAAAGTCCAGATGTGCTGCCGTGGATGGTATTATATATAGTAAAGAGCCTATGGCGACGGCCTGTGATCACTGTCAGGAATCCATACCCGGAGTTGGCATGTGCAAGCCTGGGGT
>Ga0233440_1000507_pt1 | contig 44827 bp, 21 predicted proteins | sample SI_123_September_5_FD_182791 | JGI IMG/M metagenome (GOLD analysis project Ga0233440, IMG submission 182791) | Seawater microbial communities from Saanich Inlet, British Columbia, Canada - SI_123_September2016_120_MG | ecosystem: Environmental > Aquatic > Marine > Inlet | place: Canada: British... | reverse complement strand
AGCGTTTCCTGAGGATCCTAGACCAATTCTACCGTGGCTGCTAGACAGATCTGTTTCTGCTGGGGTAGAGTTGTCCACTTTGCTCCAATTAAGTCCATCTAGAGAAGTGGCGTAATAAGTTCTAAAGTCTGATCCATCACTTCCTCCGTACCACATTCTATAAAGATCCCCATCTTTAATTACTGTAAGGCCGTAGATGTTACCATCATCTCCTGTTCCGCTAGTGCCAAGGCCGACACGACCCTCAGTAGATAGGAGGTCTGTGTTTGCTGGAACGCTGTTGTCATGCTTTGTCCAAGTTAGGCCATCAGAGGAGGTGGCGTAAAGAATCCTGTAGTTACTTCCATCGTATCCTGCATACCACATTTTATATGTTGACCCGTCCTTTATGACCGTTGGATCAAAGGCTCCTGATGTATCCGCTCCCGTTACTCCCAGAGGGATACGACCCGCGGTTCCTGTAGTATCTGAGGCGGATTCGATGGCATTGTTGTTTTTTGTCCACGTCAAGCCATCTGAAGACGTTGCATAGAATATCCTCCAGTTTGTCCCGTTATTACCCGAGTACCACATCTTGTATGTCGAGCCATCCTTTATAACGGTGGAAGGAAAGGCATGTGTCGTATCACCCCCAGTAGATCCCAGAGGGATTCTGCCGTTAGTACCTGTTGTATCTGAAGGAGATTCCACTGCGTTATTGTATTTTGTCCAGGTTAAGCCATCCGAGGACGTTGCGTAGTAGCCTCTCCAGGCACCGTTACTACCGGCAAGTAGTTATTCCTTCTCATGCGACCTTTTTCATAGTTTTTATCATGTTGTACTAAGTGTCATATAAGGTACTTTTTTGGCACTTTTGATGTTAGTTCGGGAAGTTTGACAGCCCTATAATCATTTGCTATTATACGTCCGTAATGCAGCTCGTTCCGGGCGAGAGCTTGTTACGTGACTTGTCACATAACTTGCTTTTCTTATACTGTGGGCAGGAGTATAAGAATTTTCTCTCCCGGTATGAGCTGTATTACGTTGAGTCTTAACTAATTGAAAAACCGAACTGAAATCTATTTACGTAAGCTATAATTTCTGTTGTAATTAAATAGTTTTTCTCTCTCTTGCCTAACTAGTTTAGCAAATTCATTGTCCGAGTGTGCATAAGCTATTTTATCAAGTTTTCCAAATGTAACATCTTCTCTTAAGACATTTCCACTCGTTTTAAGTCTAATATTTTCAACGACCTCCTTAAGTTTTTCATAAGGGGTAATACATTGACCGTAGATGGGAGTTTTCTTGCCTTTGGAGTCTGTTTTCATCTTTGTAATATACAGACAGGGTCTATGGTAGTTAAGGTAAGGAGTGAGATAGTCTAAGTTGAAGTCATTGTATTTGTCAGCCATATTCTGATCTATGTGGTAGAAACCCAGATGTTTTCTAACAACACAGCCATTCTTACATTCAACCAAGGCGTTGTCATTAGAGTGTCTGGAACGAGATTTAGTTTGTATCACCATTAACTTATTTAGCATTTCAGCTATAACATAATTCACAAATTCACTACCTTTGTCAGAGTGGAAGTTAAAAACAACGAAAGGGAACATACGTAACATATCGTATAAGACAGGTTCAAGAAAGGCTTCTGATATTTTGGGGGTAGAAGCGACTACTTCCCACTGAGTAACCTCATCAACAGCATTGATATGGTATATATCCCTTTGGTGGACAGTATCAATCCTAATGGAACCTGGTTTACCGTTAGGTTCAGGTTTTCTGGTTACACCAATTTTAACCTCAGTAGGGTTAGTACCATTAACCCAGGTAGTGGTGTAAGCATTAGATTTTCTTAGGTTGTTAATATGAGAGTGAGAAACTTTGGAGATGTTTTCATAGTCAGTATTACCAAAGAGATTAAACTCTCTTTTAAAAATAGCCTTAGTAGCTACGGAGTTAAGTCTAAGATGAACCTCATCAGTTTTTTCAAGTAATTTGATGTCAAAGGCAGTGTATTTCTTGTTGGGGTTATGTCTAACATAAGATTTTTGTTTAAGATTACCTTTCCTGGCAAGCTTGATTAAATGATGAAGCTGCGTTTTTTTGTAACCTGTAAATCTTTTTAGGTAAGCCAAAACTATACCTTTATCTTTTTTTGAAAGAGTATGAAATTTAAACTTTCGTAGGGTACCAGAGATAAAAGTATACTTGTCTTCTACTAATACTAACTGGATATCAATATTTTGAATTGATACCAGAAACTGTTTAAGTTCTGGTATATTATCTATGCGTGAGTCATACATAATTGCTTTCTTCACAGAACAATTTTGGCTCACGCATTTTGTAAAATCAATCTTTTTTGGTTCGGTCTTCGATTAGTATAAGGTTGTGTTTCGGTTCGGTCTTCGATTGAACAAGACTCGTTGTAGCTTTTTTTTGATTGATATATATAATCTTTCAGTGAGAAGACTTGCATTATTACTGCATATCTACCAACCCCCTACACAGCACGAAAATGTGTTTCGCGATATTGCTGATTCTTGTTACTTACCCCTAATTAGAATAATTAAAGATAAAAAAATAAAAGTAACCTTGGATGTTCCTTTAGGTTTACTGGAGCAGATGGAGAAGTATGGTTATATAAAGTTTCTAGAAGACCTTAGAGAGTTAGTAAGAGCAAAGAGGGTTGAGCTTGCTGGAAGTGGGGCGTACCATCCATTATTTCCAAGGATTTCCACAGAGTTTGCACAAAAACAGATTATCTTAAATGAATACGCCTTAGGTTACTACTTTGGTAAGAAGGGTGGCTTTGAAGGTGACCCTTCTATTATGATTCAAAACCTATCAGGCTTCTTTCCTCCAGGGCTTGCTATTGATGAGCCCTTACTTACCCTTATTAATGATTTAGGGTATGAGTGGGTGCTTACAGACGAGATGGCTATTCCCAAAGAGGTAGGGGAAGTTCGCCATGGAGTATTTAAAGTAACTGGATTTGATATTCGGTTAGTTGCTCGAAATAGACTTCTCAGTGAGTTACTTATTAATAAGAGAGGGCTTGAAGTAAAAGACTTTATTGAAGTTCTAGCTAAGAGTAGCTCAAGTGTTGTCGCTCTTTCCGGAGAAGTGTTTGGCTATCACAATGACCAAGGTATTTTTCTTTTCCGATCTCTTTTAGATGCTCTTAGGAAAGAACATATTGAATTGATAACTGTCAGTGAATATGTAGAGATAAAGGATGAAAGAGAGATCCAAACATTCCAAGAAAGTACTTGGAACACTTCTTTAGAGCTCACTGATCCAGAACACTTATACTCAATGTGGGAAGATAAGAAAAACACAATTCAGAAACTTTTGTGGGAAGTTTTGAATAAAGTAACTGTTTCGTATAAGTCGTCTTCCCCAAAGGACACTCTTCTTGGTTTAGAAGAAATTCCACTTTGGAATTTAACTGAACTTGAGAAGTTGGAAGATTCTGATTTAAGAGATAGTTTAGAACTAGATTTATTAGTTCTAAAATCCATGGATTCAAATCAGTTTCTAGAGGCTTCATATAACCCTATACATTCCCCAGGATTAATATTAAATGCGATATCCCTCCTAGCCATTATAGTTAGTAAGATAGGAAGCGCTTCTCTTACAGAATATGCTGTTTCCCGGCTAGAAGAGATTAATGAGCTGGTAAAAAACTCTTCCAAATAAGCACTCCGGGCTATCCCTTGCTAATACGGTGACAGAATGAATGCTTCCATTACCTTCACAAACAAAGACCATATTTAAAAAATACACTAATTATCACTCCATCATAGGCACTGATACTTATATATGACAAGAAAGAGCCCCCGTATAGGGGGCTCTTTTAATATAAGGTTAATAAAGTTTTGCTAAAGTAAGGGTTTTACTTTAATTCTACTTTTGCTCCGGCTGCTTCTAAGGTTTTTTTAGCCTCTTCTGCTACTTCTTTTTTTGCACCTTCAAGTAAGGTTTTAGGAGCTGCTTCTACTAGGGACTTAGCTTCTACTAAGCCTAGTGTCTGGTCGATAGTTCTTACTGCCTTAATAACCGAAATCTTATTTGCACCTATATCAACAAGTACAACATCAAATTCATCTTTTTCTTCTTCTGCCTCTCCAGCTCCGGTTGCTCCGGCTGCTGGCATAGCACCCATCATAACAGGCGCGGCTGCAGATACTCCGAACTTTTCTTCTAAAGCTTTTACTAAGTCGTTAAGTTCTAAGACGGTCATCTTTTCAACCATATCCATCACCTTTTTAGCATCACCAGAAAGTTTTATTTCTTCCTTGGCTTCTTTTGCTGTATCTTCGGTTGTGGTTTCTTCTACTTTTTTATCTTCTGCCATGTTATGACACCTCCTTTACGAGTATTTTAGTCAGTTACTATTCTTTTGCTTTCTTATCAGCAATCGCTGATAGTGCATAAACGAAATTTCTTTGTGTACCCGCTAGTACATTTGTAATACCTACTAGTGGGGATTTAAGTCTTCCAACAATAGTTGCAATAAGTTCATCTCTGCTTGGTAACTCACTTAAGATTTTAATCTTTGCTGCATTGGTAAACTCACCACTTATGATTCCTGCTTTAATGGTTGGGAGGTCAAACTCTTTTGCAAATTCTGTTACTACCTTAATAGGGGAAATAGCATCCGTATAAGAAAATATAGTAGCAACAGGTCCTTTTAAAGCCTGTGTAGCCTCTTTAGATCCTATCTTTTCTTCATCCAAGGCAACTCTTAAAAGAGTATTCTTCCCAATGGACATTTCGGCACCACTTTCTTTAACCGCTGCACGTAGTTTATTGATCTTATTAGCATTAAGTCCATGGTATTCTGCAAAGAGAACTGACTTAGCTCTAGCCACCTTTTCTCTTAATACTTTTACTTCTTCTATCTTTATATTATTTGGCATAGCTTTATTTTCATTAAAAAAACGTCTGTACATAAGACGTTTGAAAGAACTTCCAAATTATAATAATTGGGTTTTTCCTCGGCAAGATAATTAAGCTTTAGGCCCTTGCTGTCTTAGGTACAGTTGCCAGTCTATACAGGGTTTTATCATCTGTCAATACACAAGTAGTTATTTTACTGATTTTGAAGGGAGAAAACTTTCTTACCTATTTTGGTTCTAAATTGCGTATACTTTAAATAAGTTATTTTCTGGTAGGAGAAATAACTACATTATGACTACACAATCTTTTAGAAAACTTTTGGGGATAGGTACATCTTTATTAGTAGGATTGGTGTTTTTTTCTTCTTTAACTGCATATGCAAAGGATTATGAGCAAGACGCTTACGATACCCAGTCTTCCTTTCGTGAGGAGTTCTTTGTGCAGACATTAGGGGCGGGGTTTGAGGGAGACCTAACAACCCTTACTGTTAAAATAACTGATATTACAAAACCTCTTTATCTCTCAAACTTTAAACTTAAGGTGTGGGATGATAGCTCTTATTTAGCCCCCCACTATGTCAAAACACTTTCCCCTTGCTCCTTTGAGACATCACCCCAGTGTAGTGGTAGCGCTTGTGATGGTTCCTCTTGGGCGACTTCCACGGACTATGAAGTAGAACTTGATTTTACGTGTCGTAATTACACGTTTGACTCCGCTAACTATTATGCACTTGGAATGCATGGGGGAAATAATAATTACAATTTTAGAGTGCTTGGCTCTTCTTCAAACACCTATGCCGATGGTCAACTTAAGAGTGGAACTACTAGTTTCATAGCTGATTGTTATTACGGTTCAAACTCCTCCTGGGGTGCTTGGCAGTATAATCAAATATCTACCCAACCATCTGTTTGTCATGCTGATTCATCCGTATCTGATATATTTTTTAGATTTGGGACTCCTGATACTACACCCCCTAGTATGAATATAGGTGTTATACCAACTTCCCCTGACGGAAGTAATAATTGGTACATAACTGTACCCACCATTAGTCTAAGTTCTGAAGATATTGATCTTGATCATATAGAGTATAGCTGGGAGTCAAGTACAGGGGTGTGGACTTTATATACTAAAGATATTACTGCCCCCGAGGGTTCAAACACTCTTTATTATAGAGCTTCTGATCTTACAGGTAATATCTCTGATGTTTCTTCTCGTTTGTTTAAAGTAGATACAACTGTTCCTGATATACATGTCTATGTAGATCCCCAAGACCCCTTGGGGGATGATAATTGGTATCTTAATAGTCCTACCATTTCTTGTTATTCTAGTTCATTGGATGCAGATTACCTTATGTATAGTTGGAGTTCTGTCACTGGCCCTTGGACAACTTATGACTTAGGTATTAATGCTAAAGAGGGTGATAATATGTTGTATTGTAAGTCAGTAGATTTGGCAAGTAATACTTCCACGGTTCTTTCACATCGTATCAAACTTGATACTCAGAAGCCCGATAAAGTTAGGACTTTAAAAGCAGATTTTAAAGAAGAAAATGAACAGGTAGTTCTAACCTGGAAAATTGATGATAAAGATTACAAGAGGGTGAGAATATATAGGTCAACACTAAAAGACTATAATGATGTTTCTGACTTCCATCTTTATGATCAGTCATACCCTCACAATAAATATAAGGATAAGAACATAAAATATGATACTACTTATTATTACCATGTCTTGGTGTACGATGATGCGGGAAATAGGAGTGGGGCAGAAAAGGTGTCCATTTTTATCCCTCCAAAGAAAGTAACTATTATTAATCCACCTACTGTTAAGGGTGTGTCCGATATTAGAGCTAAAATAACTGATTCCTTTGATAATTTAGTGTCACATGGTTCATTGAAAGATCCCCCCACTAACGATATTTCTGGTTCTCGCGTGATAGGTATTACTACTAGAAGACCTGCCATCCCTTCTTTTGAGGACTTTTGGAGGGTATACCTAGGGTTAGCCTTGACTTGTTTAACTTTATGCTACTTGTTGATCAAGAAACTTGAAGAGTCTGATTAGGGAGGTTATATAAGTTAGATAAGATACCATACTTATCACAAATGGGTATCTAGAGGGGTTTTTTAATACTTACTTTTTTCCCTTTACTTCTTTTCTTTTTCTTATATACGACATGTAGAGGAAAGAATTCATAGTAATGTTCTTTATCAAACCAGGCACATTTAAAGTGATAGAGTCTTATTCCGGTAAGTCGTGACATGGCAAGCGCATATATGGTGAGTTGTTCCACAGGCTTTACCCTTTTAGCCCCTGGCTTGTAGTCAAGAAGGTGAATATTCCCATTTCTTATTTGCACTATGTCAATATGTCCCGTTATTGTTTCGTTTTCTGCAAGTTTAACTGGTACATTAAATCCCAAGGTATTGTTGTAGTACAGGACATCCTCCCAGTCTAATAAGATTGGGACCTCTGTTGCTACTGTTACCGAATCATTTAGTAGCATAAATTCTTGAAGTTTTTCATGGCGTAGTCTGTTGTTGGTAACTGTTTGCATTACAAGAAGGGCCATTTGAGAAGCGATATTTTCTTTTGGAGTTAACTTTACCTGATTAAGATCAAATAGATCTTTGTATTCAGAAGCTCTTTTCATGCTTTCCTTAAATATTTGATGAGGACACTCCTCAATGATAAGTTCCAGAAATACCTGTAAGGGGGAAAATTTATAGTTTTTAAAGTCTTCGCTTAAAATAAGATCTGTTTTAGCTCTGTGGTAGACGAAATCATATATTTGTTTGTGAAACATTTTAGAGCTTACTATTATGTCTTTTTTAGCGTAGTTTTTGTTTATATAATCTCGCATACGGGAGTAGGGGAGATATTTTGAATATTCACTCATCCAGTTTGAGATGTTTTGGGCATTTACCTTTATGCCATATCTCTCTGTTATTTTTTCAGAAGATTCTGATAGGGTGTCTAGCCTATTATATTTTGATATACTCTCAAGTATTACTCTAAGAGGAAAGCTGCGATTTTTGTTTGTAATTGGGGTGAATTTCTTTTTACAGGTAGTACAATAATACAATTGAACAACCTCATACTTTTTCGTTCTTTGTCCTCTTTTGATGATTTTTGGTCCGTTACAATAAGGACAATGTGTTTGAACCTTTGTTCCAATTACTTTTCTATCACTCATAACATCCTTCTGATAGTTATTTCTATTGGGGCTTTGCTGGAGCGTTTTTTTCAGCTGCACCTCCATACTTATCTTGTATTCTGATCCAAGCCTTCTTTAGATTTAGGATTTTTCTTCTTTGGATCTGATACTTATTTATTAGTTTTATAAGGTCTTGTTTTAGATCGTTTTCTATTGTTAGTGCTATCACAAAATCTATCTTGGTTATAATGTCTGATATATTTTGTGCTGATTGTTCTAACTTGGCGTATGCCATTTTCTTGTCTAGGTATTTATTTCCATAGCTTTGGGCAATTAGCTTTGGTATTTGTTTTGCTAGTTCTCCTAGTATTTCTAGTTCTTTTTCAAGTATTTTTTTTGGATTTTATTTTTTGAGGGAGTTCTATTTGAATTATTTGGGATGCTAGTAGGGTAGTCTGTTTATATATCTCAAGGTCCCTAAAGCTCTTTATGGCACCACGTACGCGGTATTTCTTATACTCCAGCTTCTTTTCATAGTTCTTATAATTACCGATATACGCCATATAATCATATGGATATATATTAGTATTAATGTCTATAAGCAGTGTTTAAAAAGCCCGAATTTTTGGGTAAAGTAGGGGATTTTGGATCGGATTCTTAAAAACATCTCTTGAGGGTTACTTCTCCCTTTAGTGAGAGTCAAAACCCTATGTGAACTGAGTTCTGGCTGTTGTAACAATCAAAACCCCGATCCAAGTCCCGATTTCTGTACTAAAAAAAGCCCGAATTTTTGGATTAGTTTTGGCCTATGATTAGCCAGTCTACCTGAATATCCTGATCTAATGGGCTTGCCATCCTTATTTCAAAGGTTGTGTCATTTATGTTTTCGGTGCTTATTGGGACTGGAATGCCTCGTGGCGTTACTAGGATTAGTGTATTTTCTGTTAGGGCTGTGGTTTTTATTTGTATTGTTGTTTTTCCTGCTGGTATTGTTTTTCTTCCTGCGGTAGTGGCTGTGGTTGTTGTTGTGTCTACACTGAATGCTTTTGCTTCTATTGTTTCTGCTTTTATTGTTCCTTTTAGGGTTATGTTTCCGTTTGGTTCTATGATGATTTCTCCATCAAAGAGGTTAACATTTCCTGATAGTCCGCTTTGGATGTTTAGGGCTTGGGCATCACATAGATCCTGGTTGTGTGCTCCTGTGTCTGGGTTAAAGCAGCTTGCGCCGAGTACGTTTAGGGAGTTATTCATAGGATCTATTTCAACAAGGCCTACGGTTAGGCTTCCTGTTAGGGCTACGTCTGATAGGGTAGTGTTCCCGGTAACATTCATGTCACTTGTTATAGCGAGTAGTTCATTTCCATTTTCATCCACTTGCTTGGAGAGTCCTAGTGCTTCAACAAAGGATTTGAATTCATTAAATACCGAGGTCATTTCAGTAACCAAGGTAGTTAGGGTAGAGGAGCTTTCTGTTGATTCAGAGGCATCTGAGAGTCCTAGGAGTTCTGAGATTTGAGCTTGTTGTTCTTGAATGGCTTTGACTAAATATGGAGTGATGAAGCTTGACGTTATTCCTAGAGTGCCTTTTTCTTCATCTATTACACTTACTGCTTCTGGAATTACTTCTTGGACATCTTGGGCAATGAAGCCAAGATTGTCTGTATCTCCGTTGATAAAGTCGAATTTAGCAGGTTTTAATTGGAGAACTTTATTTAAAGCTTCGTCTGAATCACTAAGATATGAGATGTTTTCTTTTAGATTTCGATCGGATGATACGGTAAATGCTGCTGCTCTAATAGTTCCCCAACCGCCCGTTGCGTTACCATTACTCACATTTACTCCACCGGTTCCTTGATAGTAGTTTAAGTAGGTAACAAATGCTCCTGAAGCTGGATCTAAGTGTAAATTCCCATTAGTTGTGACTATTGAAGCTTCTGATGTTGGACTTCCATTTCCGCCAATAGTCAGATATTTTCCCCAGGTAGTGTTTGGACCATATGTGGTGTATCCATCGCCATATACGTGAAGTTTGGAAGCTGGAGCGGTGGTGCCGATGCCGACGTTGCCCGTGCTTGTGATTCTGACCTTTTCATCAGGACCAGCACCAACTCCTTGCGTCGCAGTAGAAAATGATAGATAACCCGCATAGTTTGTGGCAGTAGCACTTTCCTTTTGTCCATGAATGAATCCCCAATATGCCTTAGAATCTCCAGAACCTGGATTATAATTGCCAGAAAAAGAAATTCCACTCCCGTCATTTTGGGCGGTCGCCGTAGTATCCATAAAATCACTAAGGACTCTAGAAACGGGAAAAGTGCTTCCACTGACAGACAACTTCGCACCCGGACTCGTCGTCCCGATGCCGACGTTGCCAGCGTTTGTTATTGTCATATGCACCGATGAAGCGCCACCTAATTCAAGATTTCCCACTCCAGTAACTCTCAAATCACTCGCAGTTGTCCCTGCTAACATTGTCCCTGCACCAGTTAATATGTATCCACCAGTAGTTCTAGCGGTTCCAATAACGTGTAGTTGATTACTAGGCCCCGTCGTCCCGATGCCGATGTTGCCCGCCACTAATAAAGAGTTGCCAGTAGCTGCGGGATCAAGATAGAAATCAGCGTTAGCTGAGTCTTTGTAAATAGCAGCTGAGACATTACCAATTACTTCTAATTTTTCAGAAGGCAAAGTAGTACCGATGCCGATATTACCACCTGAAGTGATGACGAACTTATCTCCGCCTACGCCGGAGCTGGAATTGACTTCAAAAGCGTTGGCGGTGGCGCCGGAAGCTAGGGTGATTTTTTGGCCAACGGTGGCGGTGGAGCCGATGCCAAGGTGGAGTAGGGCAGTGGGAGAGGTGGTACCAATTCCCACATTACCGGCTACATAAAGTTGGCCGGTGGAGGAGAGGGATAGTTGGTCGGTGCCGGAGGCTTGGAGTCTGACTATGTTGCCACCTGAGCCTGTTTTGTTTATCCAGAGGCTTGAGCCGTTGATTAAGGCGTCTACGTCTGCAGCTAGTGGGTGGAGAGATACATAGCCTGAGTTACTACTGGCACCGGTGATTACGTCTAGCCTTAGGTTTTGAGCAGAGCCTGAGTAGTTGTAAAGGCGGACGGTATTGGTGTCTACTTGTTCAATTCGATAAGCTTTAAAGTCATTGGCTGATGGACTGCCTGAGTTCCATTCCCAGTAGCCACGAAGATGTATTTCAAGATCATCATCGTACGATGATGCAGCCCACTCAATAACTTGGGCATCATCAGTCAATATATTAGTTGTTGATGCTTCCGTTTCTTCACCGTTAATTATCCTAGTACCGTCTCCTAGTGCTCCTGAGGAACCGTTTGGTCTGAGATGTGCTGCTGTGCCTCCTCCTACGTTTTGCACAAGAACGCTTAGTTCTAACATGTATGCTAATGGAGATGTGACACTAGTAAAATCAAGATCATACCAATTTGTGTCCGAGGGATTAGTATCAAGAACATTAGTGGAATATGATGATGAAAATCTTCCTGATCGTTCACTCCAACTACCCACACCTGGGCCAATGTTTAACATTGGCATAGCGGTATAGAAGATGGCAGAGTTGGCAGAGTGGGAGAGTCTAAACTGAGTGTTGTCTTCAATGACTACGTCTTCAACACTAAGATATACCCAGGAGTCTTGGGTGGTAGTGGTGTCTGTACCAAGACTGGAAGAAGCACCTGAGTCATAGACGTCTAGAGTAATAGTACCAGCTGTATCAGTAGATTTTTGGTAGACCCAGACACCAGCTGAGATTTCGGTAACAGATTCGTCTAAGGAAGGTTCATCATCAGTATCAAAGTCTTGGTAAACATATTTATCAGCTCCTGAGCCACCATTAACTACTTTTAAAACACGTTCGTGTTTTTGAGCAATGGATTCACCAGTGGCGTCTTCTTCAGTTAGGGTAACATTGGCGTCCTCTTCTTCCCACCATTCGGGTTGAGCGCCGTCGGCTAGTTCCAAAGAGGGGTAGTTACGGATCAAGTTGCCACCATAAAATCTGTTCACCTGGGCGCTAGAAGTAGCGTTGTCAATATCTTGCCATTGATTGGTGGTGGAGTTATAGATCCAGCCGTTAGATAGTAGATCATTAGTGTTACCGTTGTGGACGACCTCAACATATGAACCATCAGCTACAGTAGCATCAGATTGGGTGTAGAGGCCACCTGTTGCGCCTTGGGCTACGGCTGTGTCTGAGTCTATCCAGGTTATACCCCAGTTTTTGATGTATGCATTACTGGCAGTTGAACCTCTGGCAAAGTCGGCTCTGACCTTTAGGGAGTTGTTTGGAGTTGCAAAGTTAAAGTAGTATTCTTTTTCTGGAACAGATTGGTTGCTGTCTGTATTGGTGTTTTGGCCTTGTACCCAGGTAGAACCGCCGTCGTTACTGGCATATATTGTGATTGAGTTACTACTGTCACCACTGTCTGTGTAGGCATTTACCCAGAGGTAGGCTTGGGAGAAGTTGTCAGGGGTGGTGACTGTGTCTGAGTAGTAACTACCTGTTAAGTCATTACCTTCTGAGTCCTTTGGCATGTTGATGGCTCCTACTGCATTCATACCTACTAACTCAAGATCGTAACCAACGGATAGGGAAGTAGCATCGTCGTCTGGGATAGAAGGATCAGTAGCAGTAGTAAATGATTGAACTTGAGTGTCGCTGTCGAGGTCAATTTTACTGATCCAACCATCATTATCTCCATCACCATCTTCCATTCCTACGTACATGAACTCGTTGTTCCAATCAACACCAACGCTAGAGACAGCATTAATCGCACCTGTACCAGCAGTATCTTCTGCTAGTTCGTTTTGAAGGTCATTGGTACCGTGGCTACCTTCCAAAGCTCTTTTACCTGTCTCGTACATTCTTTTTATTTGACTACCGGTGAGGGCTTCGGCGGTGACAAATGGTTCGTCGATGGAACCGGTGAACTGATAAGCTGTTCCAGTTGTACTTCTTCCTATATTAAATGAGGCAGCATTAGCCATTGTGGCAGTTGTGGTATCAGTGATAGAGGATACTAATAAACCATCAATGTAAAAACTAAGTTTATCTGTAGATACATCTCTTACACCAACAACTTGATGCCAGCGATTGTCGTCTATTTCCCCAATACCAGTAGTTGATGAGGTAATACCTCCACTATCTCTGATATTCAGATAAGGTTTGCCGTCAGAGGTTAACCATATTGCCCAGTAGGGATTAGTATTGTCATATTTAATCATTAAAACTTGGGTTGCTGTGGCTGTATTCATTTTGACCCACATTCCAGCAGAGAAGTTATCTGCAGCAGCAAAGTCGAAGTTGTTGTTGTCATCACAAGTGTCATCATCATTGGTGTCGGTGCAAAGGTAGTCGTCGGTGCCGTCGAAGTCTATGGCGGTGCCACGAACGCCGGATACATAAGCCATACCGGTGCCATTAGCATTTTTGGCGGTTACTTCGGAGGATTTGACGGAAACATCATCTATGTTATTGGTGCCATTGGCAATTGAACCAGAGCCATAGAGTGGCCACATGCCTCTAATGTCTCCAACCATTTCTTCGGAGATGTAGTCTTTGGTGTAGTATTTGACGGAGCCGTTGGATTCGTCACTACCATCTCCTGCAGTGCCCCTTGATTGTTTTTCTTGAAGGACTGTTGTTCCATCTGAGTGGCCTAGATATATGGTATTGGATGAGCTATCTATAGTTGAGGTTCCTTGAGTAACGTCGAGTGATGTAACTTGACCAGCAGATTTGGCAGAAGTCCAAATAGCAGGTGTTACATCATGTCGATAGTAATAATCTCTACTTGCAGCGTCTGTTTGAGTGCCAGTTTGGGAAATAATATCGTGGTATGCACCTAGATAAGAAGAAGTTGAGTCGGAGACGGTGTAGAGATTTCCATTTTCAAGAAGATGTATGCTGGATACAGCAGCTGCGGAAGTTAAATCTAAAACACTTTGATCGGTTTCGTTGATGACTGAAGTTCCACCGTCTGTGGCGACGGCGGTGTAGGTGCGGGGGGATACTTGGCCGGTGGCGGTCCAGGTGTAGCAGTAGTAGCTGGAGCTACCAAATGTATCAGATCCTAAGGGTCTAGCAAGGGATATTCGGTAACCTGTCGTTGTCGGATTTTGAACCGTTGCTGAAGATTCTATTGTGCCACCTGTACAATCAGACAAACTTGTTGGGGTAGTAGTTGCTTTTCCAGAAGTACCAGAAGCAGTTATGTTCGGAGTGTTGTTAAATTTATATGGAAGATTCACTGTTTCTTCTATTCCACTGGTGGCATCTCCAACGATATACCCCCAGCCGGAGACGGTCATTTCCTGAGTTGGTTGGTTTGGAATGACGGCGGCGGAGACGTCGTTGGCATTAAGATTAACCACATTAGGAGAAGAGGCAACTAGTGTAAAATTAGAATCATCATTTCTTTGTGCAAGGTCAGTATTGTAGTGATATATACCAGCAGTGTGATATGCCAATGATGAATCAGTTGTAAAATCTACTCTTCTTAATCCTACCGTGCTAGATGAGGCATAGACTGTTCCATTTAATGCTTCTGCTCCTGTTAATGATGCAGATCCAATTGCATCGCTACCAGTAGCTGTAAACCTCATCCACAACAAATTTGTATCAGCATCAATAATGTCTACATTAGAGTCTCCTGCTACTATGTTTGATCTCTCTGGGAAAGCTTGTTTTGAGCCTCTATCATTTGCAGTAGCTGGTTCTATGTACCAACTTGCAATTCTAAAGGTGTCGCCTGGGTGGTAGTTTACTTTGGTAAAAGTAACATCAATATTAGTATCAGTATCACTAGTATCATCAATCAAACTTGTAGCTTGTCCAAACACAGCAGTATCTAGTTGATCACCAGAATAAGTAACACCTGTGGAAGTCCTCCAGTTAAAGGTTAGAGTAGAGTTAGTTTGACTAACAATTTCAATATCAATGTAACCATCTTCTGTAGTAATAGTATTATCAACTTCAATTAATCCTCCGTTGTACCACTGGGTTAAGTTTCCAGGAGGGTTGTTGGCAAGGGTACCACTACCAGTTGCAGGATTAACAAGTGAAATACCGTTGTACCAGTAAGGATCAATTCCAAGATCAACTAAGGTAGCAGGAGTAGAGTCTCGGCCTTGTTCACCACTTTGGGTTCTGTCGTAGTAGTAAACATCATTGGCATCTGCTGCTCCTAGGTAAGTGTTACCTGCAGAATCAGTGTTGGTAGCATTAAGAGTTTCTCCTCCCCATAGTCCAGCTTTGTGATTATCTGTATCGATGGCGGCGGTGTTACTTCCGTAGTCAACCTTACTCTCATCTAGTAAGGCGTCGAAATAAAGTCCTTTTCTAATATTTTGTACATTACCGTAGTATCCAGGGATCGCTGTTTGCAAGTAGTCTTCTAGTGCTTCTTGGTAAATATTGTGCTTTGTATACTTGTCCATAGCAGCAATAGCTGTAACTTGAGGCTGAGCTTTAAATACCATCTTTACGTATCCAGAACCTGATCCTGAAGTATCGGTAACAATACCGACTAATCCATCATACTGTTTTCCAGAAGTTACAGAGCTTCCAGCAGTGTCAGAGGTAAAAATGTAATCACCAACATTAGCAGTAGCAGCATTAACAGTAGTTACTTCAGCTTCACCATTAACAGCAACAATACATTTGTCATCTGCATCACAAACTCCATCACCATCTGCGTCATTAGTTGATCCCAGTCCTACTCCAACAACAACTCCAAATGAACCAGTAGAGTATGGGGTAGTGGTAGTAGTGAAAGCAGAGTTATTAGACTCGTCAATTACTACTAGTCCTCTTGTGGCAACACTATCACCTGATTTGTTGGTGACAAGTAATGTATATCCACCCGATCCTGTAATGATGTTACCTGAAACATATAAATTACCATCTTTATCCAAGTACATCTTTTCAGTACCGTTATTATTAACAGATAGTAGTTTAGAACCATATGTAGATAGAGCATTATCAGTATCTAAAGTGAAGCCAACAGCTGAAGCACCATCAACAACTCCAGAGAGTAGGGAACCTGATTCTGACCAGAAATCACCGTCATCTTGGAACTGGAACTCACTTGTGGTGTCTGAGTCTGGGTCTATGCCTAAATATGTAGTGAGGTTGTCTATGATTGTACTTGAGCCTATCTTTATGGCACCTATGGAACCGTTACCTACAGTAATACCTGGGTTGCCTGTGTCTGTGGCTACTATGTCTAGGAAGGTGGCGTTGCCTGAACCATCTACTTTGTAGGTGGTGCCGTTGGCGAAGTTTACGGTTGAGTCGAATTGGGCTGTGCCGGCTACTTCTAGTAGGTAGCCTGGAGCGGTGGTACCGATCCCGACGTTGCCGTCTACAACCAAAGATGTCCCACCATCTGAAAAAGCATTAAGAAAATAATTCCCATTATCATAATCCGTAAACACCGAACCAAACATAGTATCTGGTGTTAAAATATTTCCAATAACGTGTAAAGGATACCCAGGCGCCGTCGTCCCGATGCCGACGTTGCCTCCATTGTCTATCCTCAACCTCTCGCTACCACCCGTAGATAGATTAAGAGTATTTGCAGAACTCGACCATATACCTGTATCCAAATCCCCATTAAAACTAATTCCTGGAGCTCCTACTGCACCCAAACTAAAAGACCCAACTCCTGCAACTTCCAACTTTGAATTTGGCGCCGTTGTGCCGATGCCGACGTTGCCGTTGTATTGTAAACTCATAACCTTAGTGCCAGATGCATTACCTATATCCAAGATGTTATCGGTTGCAGTATTTGTTCCGCTTGTATAAAAGTGAACGGCATACGCTCCATCTGCTTTTGTTGCGGAGAGAAAATTACCGTTTGTTGTTTCACCAGCTAAATATGCTGACACTGTTCCAGCGGCACTGACAACTTTTAACCCGCCTCCGTTAACATGTAACTTCGCCCCAGGCCCCGTCGTCCCAATCCCCACATTACCCGTACTCCCTAAGAACAAATCATCTACATTAAATGCAAACTGCGCAGTAGTACCCATGTCTGTTACATCTAAGAAGAGATTACCTGAAGAATCAAATAGTTCAAGTCTGTCATCTGTTGTCTCATCATAAAAGAGACCAAAGTCAGCATCATTTCCAAAGTTGAAAGCTATGTTATCTTGCACCTCCCATACTCCTGAAATACTTTCCGCATCATTGTCAAAGATAAGAGCTTCTATTGTATTTTCTGTCGTAGGGTCTACAGTATCTAATCCATTGATTGTTCCTGTACCAGTAAGTGATAGGGTAGGGGTACTAATGGTTGAAGTTGCAACTAGAGTTGAACCAAAGGTGACAGCACCTGTAGCATTAAGAGTTCCCCTAACATCAAGTGCATATGAAGGGCTTGTAGTTCCAATACCCACATTACCATTTGCATCTATTGCAAATGGAGTAGTATCTGATGCGATGTCGTTAACAAGTAAAGATAGACCTGATGTTGTGTTTGTAAGGGTTAGTAGTTCGCTTGCTTCATCAAAGAATAAGGGAGCAGAAGAATCTGTACCTCCAATTGCAAGATCATCTGTTTGACTTGTGAGATATGTAGCAGTACCACCATCAGTCCAGTAGTTGATACCAACGGATCCTGGAGATGTCCAATCAAATCCACCTGTGGGATTGTCATAGGTAAGAACATACCCATCAGTAGGGGAGTTTGTAACATCTAAATCTATCTCAAGAACTGTATCATCTGTGATCTCTCCTGTTTCAATGGTTTGTCCAAGAAAAGAAGTGTTGGCATTGTATCCTTGAACTGATACTCCAATATCGCCAGAAGCTAAGATACTTTCATTACCAATAAATAGGGTAGTAGAAGAGGAACCATTTGAGGAGTCATCTATAAGAGTAGGGGATCCATCAACACCAACATGGATACCAGTTGTAGCAAATATACTACCAAGTACATGTAGTGTATCTGTAGGAGACGTAGTACCTATACCAATAAAACCTCCTGTCTCATAGAGAGATGAGTTTGTAATGGTATCAGTATCACTCATAAGAGGGAGATAACCTAGTGTAGTAGATGAGTAGTCAACAAGGGATGATCCCCATACTCGTGAGTCAATCTCATCTGTAGTTAGTTGATTACTACCATTTAGAACTACAACAGTATTATCAGTACCAGTACCTATACCGCTAAAGGTAACAGTAGAGGTGGTAGCAAGAGTACCTACACCTGATAAGTTTCCACTGTTAAATCCCCAGTTACCCGTTAGATTTTCGTCATAGATAGTATTAGTACCAAGATCAAGTGTCCCACTCATTGTAATTCCGGTAACACCTGACAAAGCACCTGAGGTGATAGAGGAGGTACCATCTGTAATGGTTGCTCCCGTAACAGTTCCACTAGCAGTGATTGCACCAATCACATCTAAAGTTGCACTAGGGTTTGTAGTTCCTATACCAATATTTGTCCCTGTGTCATAAACTATGGAATCAGTTAGACCTGAAGCTGCCGACCACCTTGTCATATAGTTAGTTGTCCCTGATCCAGAGATACCCCCAGCTCCTGCTGACACATCAATCCAAGAAAGAGTTCCCCCTGCATCAGTAGATAGTACTTGATTAGAAGCTCCATCTGCAGAAGGTAGGGTGTACACAATATTACCTGCTAGTAAGTCAGCTGATTTGAATCCTGTGTAGTTACTTCCGTTTGACGTAAGTTCTGAGAATCTAATCTCACCTGTATTACCACTTACTGCTCCAAATGGATTAAGAGTAAGAGAGGAGGCACTAGTATCAAAGAATAGATTACTAGAAGGCCCTGTACCTCCCACTCCTAGATCATCCGTAGTTGATGTCAGATAGGTAGAAGTACCATCATCAGTCCACTTTGATGCACCACTCCCCCCATCATTAACAATCCATGTAAACCCACCAGTAGCATTGTCATAAGATAGTATGTAGGTATCAGTAGGGGAGTTTGTAACATCTAAATCTATTTCAAGAATGGTATCGTCGGTAACTTCTCCTGTCTCAATGGTTTGACCAAGAAGAGATACATTAGAAGACAATGCACCGTCTGCAACAGTACTAGAAGCATCTATTGTTAAAGTGTCTGCTACTTCATTGTCAGCCCAAGGGTTAGCTGTATTTACCCAGTTAGAGGTGATAGTCTCTGCTTCATTTAGAAAGGCAGCATTAGTTGCAATATCCTTACCATCTACTGTACCAGTTACAGTGATGTTTCCTACAACATGAAGAGCAGATAGTGGGTTTGTTGTCCCAATACCAACGCTCCCCCCCGTCTCATAGATACCTGATGCTCCTAAGGTGTTTCCATCAGTCCAGCTTGTTAGGTAGTTAGCCACTCCTGATCCATCGATAGGACCAGCTGTTGTTGGATCAACCCAGGTAAATCCACCTGTTGCTGTGTCAAAAGTTAGTAGGTAATTGTCAGTAGGGGAGTTTGTAACATCTAAATCTATCTCAAGAACTGTATCATCTGTAATCCCAGCTGTTGCAAGAGTAGTAGTACCAGCAGCAGTAAGTCTACCGTCTGCATTCACTGTAAATGTAGGAATTGTACTTGAGCTTCCATATGAGTTTGGTGTAACTGTAGTAGAGGAGAGTTCGGTGTCTCCTACAGTACCACTTCCTATTTGAAGATTGTTGTAAGATCCTCCCACATCCCCTGCAAATGTAGTACCTGTTGTTAGATCATCACTTGAGTTTTGATCCCAGGCTGCTAGTTCACTTGCTGCATTTGAGTCTGTGACAACTGTTCCTGAGGATCCTGCTAGCGTATATGTAGTATTCCCCGCAAGATCTCCTGCATCTACCGTTGCATAGTAAGTGTCTCCTGCACTCTCAAGAATCTTAAGTTCACTTGAGGCATTGTTTAGAACTATGTCATATGCCCCTGTTTGATCCCAGTCAGAAGTTAATATTCCTAGTGCTACATCATTAGCATTTGAGGTAATTCCATTTCCACCTATAACATTTACTGTAAGAACTCCAGTTGTCCCACCACCAGTAAGACCGGTACCTGCTGTAACTCCAGTTGTGCCGTAGGTAGATACATTGTTACTATCTACTAGAGTACCTGTTCTTCCAACAAGTAAGTTAAGCTCGGTTGTAGAGGAGGTAAGCCCATCTAGAAGATTAAGTTCTGTTGCAGTTGAGGTTATCGCTACATCTGCAATGTAAATTGTATCTGCATTAAGTTCTCCATTTACGTCAAGAGCATATCCTGGAAGACCTGCACCTACTTGAAAGTTAGCTCCCGTTATATAAAAAGAGTCATTGTTGTTAAATCCAAATGTACCTTGATCTCCATCTGTTGATTCAAAGAGAAAGGTAGGGTTAGCAGAATTGTCATACCCAAAATAGAAGGTAGCAGCTGATTCATCTATACCAAATATTGATGAGGTTAGGGTACTTCCTCCAAACGTTAAATCATCTGTTGTTGGGTACAGATAGGTTACATTACTAGCATTTCTCCATAGTCCTGTCTGACCTGTTGCTATATCTTGTACCTGCATATCAAGAGCATCAATTGAGGAGGTGATAGATTGACTATCTGTTACAACATTATCTTCTGTATACGTCCTGTTACCCAGAACAGTTGCTCTTAATGCTTCACCCTGTAAATATATGTCAGAGCCATTTGAGACCCTGAAACTTCCATTCACATCTAGCTTATATTGAGGGAGGGTATTTCCTATTCCAACATTACCTGTTGATTCATCAATGAATAGTATTTCAACAGGAGTAGTCTCATCATTTATTATCCTTATGTCTCCCTCTGTAGCACTCATCTGAACAGTACTTCCAGCATCGTATGCGCCTTGTAGGGAAGAGGACATGGAGGTCCACGCCGTGCCGTTGTAGTAATAAACACCGTTATCATCGGTGTCATAAGCAATGTAGCCTTCCCCTGAGGCTGGTGTAGTTAAAGATGTTGCTTGTGGTAACTTCAGTCCTTGTACACCTGTATCGTTATGTAGGATAGAGGATAGGTCTAAAAGTCCTCCATCTGAAAAGTCCAATATTCCACCTGAGAAAGTGTCACTTATATTTGATCTAAGAAAGGCAGAGGAGTCTATTCCATCTATAGTATCTGCATCATCATCCGGATCAATCCATTCAATACCGTCACCAGTGCTTGATAGGAGTTGCCCATTACTTCCTTCATCCCCTGCGGCTTGAAGGATACCCTCTATGTTTAAAGAGCCCTCATAGGTTAATTCATCTGCAAGAGCAGGCCCTTCTATGGATCCTGGAGCTAGCGTTACGTTTGTTAGTGTTCCCGTGAAGTCTCCACCTAACTCTAGTGCCTCTTCTAGAGTAGTTTTTGTAACAAGGTCTATTGCTCCCAGAGTATTGATCGTCTGTACGAACAAATTCCCCTCAATATTTACATCTCCCTTTACATTTACGTCTGCTCCTAGGTTTGTTGGGACGTTAACATTGAATACGAAACTAGATATTCTATCCCTTGCTCCTAGTACCCTTTGAGTTTCTAAGGTTTCTACTATTGCTTCTTTCGCAAAGGATAAAACAAAAGGTTGAAGTCTTTCTTTTACATCTGTATTGAACTGCAAAGACAAGATGAATAAAATAGCCATTGAAATACTAGTGCCTAGAGCTATTTTTTTGTTCGTTTGTGAGTAGCCTTTAATAGCTTTTTTTGCTTCTGTATGTGTGATTTTGTTTAAGACATTTTCCTTAGAGTTTAGTTTGCTCTGAATGTCCAGGAATTTTTGCAAACTGTGTGCTGTGTATACTCTATGCCCTCTTTCGTTTCTCTCAGTTGTGAGATTATAGGTTTTCTCCCACCTTCTAATAACATGCTCTGATACTTGTAGCAATTTTGATAGTTCAGATATTGAATATGTTTTAGTTCTTTTTTGGGCAGGCATGAATGTTCTTAAACTATTAGTATACTAACAAAAAAAGTAGTTTCTTGTGTAGTACTTTTTGATCAATTCGAGTAGCTTTTATTGACTATTTTTTAGAGTCAGAAATTAGGAGGGGAATAGTTAATCTATAGTAGGAATCTTCACCCATTTATTCTTTTAACGTGCAGATTACATGAGTTTATCTGAATATTATTTTACTGTTTAAGTGATGGTTGACTTAACTACCCTGTGTTGGTTTATTATTTGCGCGTGCCTTTCCTTAGTTGACAACCCTATAATGTATTGCTATCATACGTATGTAATGCAGCTCATTCCGGGCGAGAGCTTGTTACGTGATTTATCACATAACTTGCTTTTCTTATACTGTGGGCAGGAGTATAAGAATTTTTCTCTCCCGGTACGAGCTGTTTTACGTTGTAGATCTTTTTTGGCTAGATAATGTATAATTTTGCAGTGAGACGACTTGCATTTTTACTGCATATTTATCAACCGCCGACGCAGCACGAGGACGTGTTGAAAAACATTGCTACTTCTTGTTATATACCTTTACTTAGAACAATAAAAAATAAGAGAATTCCAATTACATTAAATATCCCTTTAAGCCTACTTGAGCAAATGGATAGGTATGGTTATAAAGAATGGTTAGCTGACTTAAAGACCCTTGTAGAGGCCGAGAAGGTGGAGCTTGTAGGTAGTGGGGCATACCATCCTTTGTTTTCAAAAATACCAACAGACTTTGCCGAAAAACAGATAATACTGAATGAATATGCCCTTGGTTACTACTTTGGTAAAAGAGGGGGCTTTGATGGTGACCCTTCTATTATGATTCCTAACTTAGAGGGATTTTTTTCGCCAGAACTTGCGGTAAGTATGGATGTTCTAAAGATTATTGATGACTTAGGTTATGTATGGATGCTTGTAGATGAAACTTCCATTCCTAAAGATGTAGGGAATAAACGACATGGGGTTTTTGAGGTAGAAGGTTTTAAAACCAGGGTAGTTGCTAGAAATAAGAAACTTAGTGAACTAATTGCTAATAAAAGAGATCTTGAAGTTAGAGGTATTCTTCAGTCAGCTTCTTCGGCAAAATCAAGCGTTGTTTCAATAAACGGAGAAATTTTTGGTCATCATAATGAGAGGGGAATATTACTTTTGGAAACGTTATTTGATGCTTTGAAGAAGGAAAGGGTTGAAGTAGTAACTGTCAGTGAATATGTAAAGACAAAGGATGAAAGACAGATACAGGGTATTGTAGAAAGCACCTGGAATACTTCACAAGAAAACACTGACTCCGGTAATTTGTATCCAAGATGGGTAGCCCCAAAGAATAAAATAAACAAGCTTCAATGGGAAGTTATGGATAAGCTTCTTTCTTTATATAAATCAGAAACTACTGAGACTTCCTTAATTGGTTTGGAGGAAATTCCTGTTTGGGATATCAAAGAATTGGAAAAAATTGAAGACCAAAAATTACGTGAATCTATGGAACTAGATCTACTGGTTTTAAAATCCATGCATTCTTGTCAGTTTTATCAGACTTCTTACGAGCCTGTTCATTCTCCTGGCATTATTTTTGGTGCTACAGCCTTACTCGCTACAGTTGTTAGCAAGATGGGGAACGCAGCACTTGATAAGTACGCAAAACCTCGTTTAGATGAAATAAATGAGCTTGTTGAAGCCTCTTTAGAATCTCAGAACTAGCACTTACATACCTTCGAGTGACACTAGTATGCCAACCCCCCAGCCATAATGGCGGCGACTATAAGTAAAACCTTTTTGTTCTTGGGAGGTCTGGCACAGCGGTACTCACACTGATAACCAATATATGACAAAGAAAAACCCCCGTATAGGGGGCCTTTCATAGATTTAGGTTTTAAGTAAGGTTACTTTAACTCTACTTTAGCTCCTGCTTCTTCTAAGGTTTTCTTAGCTGCTTCTGCATCTTCTTTCTTAGCACCCTCTAATAGAGTTTTTGGTGCGGATTCGACTAATGCTTTAGCTTCTACTAAACCGAGTGTTTGGTCGATAGTTCTAACTGCCTTGATGACTGATATCTTGTTAGCACCTGCATCAGCAAGTACAACATCAAATTCATCTTTCTCTTCTGCTGCTTCACCCTCAGCTGCTCCGGCTGCTGGCATAGCACCCATCATAACAGGCGCGGCTGCAGATACTCCGAACTTTTCTTCCAATGCCTTTACTAAGTCATTAAGCTCTAAAACGGTCATTTTTTCAACCATTTCCATAACTTTCTTAGCATCACCAGTGAGTTTTATCTCTTCTGTGGCTGTATCTTCGGTTGTTGTTTCTGTGTTTTTATCTTCTGCCATGTTATGACACCCCCTTTATTGGTTATCTAGTTAGTTACTTTCTTCTGCTTTCTTATCCGCAACTGCGGATAGTGCATAAACGAAGTTTCTTTTAGTGCCGGATAGCACGTTGGCTATACCGGATAGTGGGGATTTAAGACTTCCCACGATTTTAGCGATAAGTTCATCTCTGCTTGGTAATTCGCTTAGAATTTTAATCTTTGCTGCATCAACAAACTTTCCATCCACAATACCAGCCTTAATGGTTGGTAATTCGAATTGCTTTGAAAAGTCTGAAATTGCTTTAAGAGGTGCGATTGCGTCTTCATAAGAGAAGACTGTAGCTACAGGACCTTTTAAGGTGTCTGTTAGCTCTTCTGAACCTAGTTTTTCTTCTTCTAAGGCGATTTTAAGTAGGGTATTCTTGCCAACTGACATTTCAGCACCGCTTTCTTTTATTGCAGCACGTAATTCATTGACCTTGTTAGCATCTAAACCGTGGTATTCAGCGAATACCATAGACTTAGCTTTGGCTACTTTTGCTTTTAATTCATTAACTTTTTCTACTTTTATGTTATTTGGCATAACTTTCTATCCATAAAAAAAACGTCTGTAAATAAGACGTTTCAAAGTTTAACATTATAAATAATGGTCGCCTCGGCAAGATGATTAAGCTTTCGCCCTTGCTGTCTTAGGTACAGTTGCCAGTTTATCTACCAGGTAAGGCATTGTCAATACCTTACTTTTGCTCTTCGTTGATGAGCCACCAATCAACCCTTAGATCTTCTCCCTGAGGTTCAATCAAAATATTAAAGGTTTGTTCTCCAATGATCTGAACACCCACTGGGACTGGTCTCTCTGGGGTGGTAAATACTCTGGATTTATCGGTTAGAGCAGTGGTTTCTACTGCCCCTACGCTGTTTCCTGCGTATATGACAATCGTTCCTACCGTGTCATCCCCTGTACCTTCAGTAGTAATAATGATTTCTGATACTTCCAAATTCTCAGCGATGATAAGAGTGCCATCTGGTTCTATGGTAATTGCACCATCAAAGATATCTACATTACCTGAGTGCCCTTTCTGTAGATATAAGGTTTGTGCATCGCACAATGTTTCGTTGTGTGTCTCTGTATCTTCGTTAACACAGGCAGCTCCTAGGACATTAATGCTGTTGCTTATTGGATCTATCTGTACTTGTCCCACATTGAAGTCTCCAGTAACTGTGGTATCGGATAGGGAAGTAACGCCCGTGACTGCAAAGTCTGAGTTTACGGCAAGCATCTCTTCTCCTAATGAGTTCTCTGTCATAGTTAGTCCTAGACCATCTACGTAGATTTGGAAGGAGTTAAAGGTTTCAGACATCTCTGTTGCAGCTGCTGTTAGGCCTGATAGGACCGCATCTGATGAACCATCTGTACCTTCTAGACCTAAGAGGGTACTGATATTTGATACCTTTTCTTCAAGATCCCCAACCTTAGTAGCAATGATTTCGGTTCCGTGTGTGTATCCAGGAGCGACAAGGATCATAAGTTTATCTCCACCTGTTTCTGGGTTCCAATCTTCCAGAGCTCTACCTATTGCACGCTCACCAACCTCTGCTTTCTTTGCTAAGCCCTTTGTAGCTCCTGAAGTGATAGAGTCTCCTGCTTTAATAGGTTCTGAGTAAGGATGCATTTTCACAGGAATTCTTCCTGCTAGGGCAAGCAATCTTCTATCTTCTGACTCTATGCCCAGTTCCTTTCCTGCTTTAGTGGAGATTGCACCTATAAGATTAGGGTCGTTTGGTTGATCGGTTTTTCTAAGGATAGGTACTCCATAATCATCAAGTTGTCCTGTCAGGGCAACCATATCCCCAGGTTCAACTTCGGGACTGTCAACGGTGTACCACTCAGCAAGGTCAGCCCCGAACACGATAGCTTCGAGCCTGAGGTTCTGTGTTTCTCCAGTGTGATTGTAGAGTCTGATTGTATTTGTATCAGTCTGCTCTATCTTATATCCATTATTCCAGCTAATTTGCACGTTATATAGAGTAGGTGAGTAACTTGAGTTTGAAGAGGATAAAATTACTCTGTACTGTATGTATTCGTTTGGCGCTGAAGTCAGTATGGAGTTTGAGGAGTTATTAAATAATCTTTCGCCTCTGACATCATCTAGATAGATTGTATAGTTACTGGATGTTGCGGTTATTCTTAGATTTCTTAGTTCATCTCTTTCATGAGTTGGTATGTGGCGGATATCCCAGTACACTTTTTGCCAGGTAGAGGAGGAATCAACCTTTGTTAGAATTTCATGTTCGTCGGAAGTAGTTTCCCCAAAGCCTAGTTTAATAGTGTTTCCGTTGGAGGTAGAGTATACCCATGCGGTAATAAAATCGTAGCTTGAGAGGTCCTTTGCGCCAATTCTAGCTTCTGCGTAAGTGTTTGCATTTGCCCCTACTGTTAATTTGGTTAGATTGCCTGCTGTTGACTCGTCTTCGTCTTCAAAGAAGTTAACATTTCGTGTTACATCTCCTTCAGCAACAGTTAATGTAGCACTGCTCGACACCCAGTTGGTATGTGTATTGGCATTTTCAAGATCAATATAATTTGTTCCATCTGTCATAGGCTTCCAGGCTTCCCAGGTACCATCAGAGGAGTTACTTGAGAGTCCTGACCTAGTTTGAAGTTGCACTGTTCCAAAAGGTGTTTGGTCTGCTTCCCAAGTAAGTTGTGCGTATTCTGTTGAGTTTGGTGTTTCTATTTCATCTGAGGTGAACACTGCATAGTTATGCACTGCAACTTGAGCTGCATTGTAATTAGGTGAGGATGTCCCCGAAACGCTTGCCCCGTATTGTACCGCTATTCTTCCCGAGCCCCCCGCACCACCGTTAAATGTACCTGCAGTTCCGTTATTAACTCCATTTCCAGCACTTCCCCCGCTTACGGCTGTTTTACTAGTACCTAAAGATACGGTGTCTCCAATTAATTTAATGGAGCCTCCAGCTCCGCCACCACCACCACCTGCGTATCTAGTACCCCCAGTTTGTGCGGCACTACCAGCCCCACCGTTGCTTGTTAAGGCTCCTGAAACAGTGATTGAGTTAGAAGCAATATAGACTATACCTCCGCCATTTCCTCCCGCGCCGCTATAAGTGTCTCCATTGGTCCAGGCTCCCCCTGATCCTCCTGCAGAGCCAAACATTAATTCAACTATGTCTTCCTCTCCATATGTACCGCCACCGCCACCATTTTGGTATCCGTTACCAGATTGGTTAATGCCTCCTGAATACGTAGTGCCTGTAGCTGGGGTTCCATAGCCACCGCCACCGCCACCATTTAAGCCACCGCCACCACCACCGCCACCACCATTTATTATTAAACTCGTTCCTCCTAAAGCAGTTTGAGCACCGCCACCACCACCACAATAGCTACCTCCTCCGGAACCTGAATCTCCTGCGCCGCCACCAGAAGCTCCAGCAGACCCACTTCCTCCAGAACCTCCTGTTCCCCCAGCTCCACAAAAGGCTTCTCCACCATAACCTCCAAGTTTTGTTCCTGCATTTATTGCTGATCTTGTTGGCCCCTTTATGTATCCTTTTGAATTGGCATGCACGGTACCATTTATGCTTACAGCAGTTTTTGCCCTAAAGAAGAGAACTCCGTTTTTAGTTCCATTCCATGTTGTTGGGTAGAACGAGACGCCACTATCAACTACTAAATTATCGTAATGAGGTACTCTCTGAAGCATAACTCTTTGGGTACCATATCCTGTCCCAAGGTTTGTATCGTCAGTTGTAACGTCCCCATAATATTTTGTTTTGGCAGTGGTAAAGGTTACAGTATTACCAGAAATACCTTCTATGTATAAGGTTTCCCAGTTACCTACATTATCGTAGGCGGTGTACGTTCCTTGAAGGTTAATAATTAGAACTTCATCTCCTACTGCAAGACATCCTGTTGAAGGCGCTATGTTTAGTTGAGCTGACCTAGAATTGAGTGTAGTTATAGAGTAGTTAACTGCGTCACCACCATCAGAGCAGGACCGTCCAGCTATCTGATCAGAGGTGTTTATATCAGTGTTTGAAGCTACTGTTACATTTCCATCTTTACCGCTTCCATTTACGTCATTCACATCTAGTGAAATGCTTGTTTCCTGTTTTTTGATATGAAGACTCTTGTAATCATCTAAGTCTAAGGTAACAATATCGAGTCTTTGATCACTGTTGTATTCATCAATATTATTTTGATTAGCTAACTTGTCATTGATTACTTGAGCACCTGATCCATTTGTATAATTTATTCTCACCTCGGAAAATGTTGGTGTAACCGCGACTGCTGTGGTTGATAGGATAGCTCTATATTGGAAGTAATTATTCGCTGTACTCGTAATTGTTGAGCCTCCTGGGGTTGTTAAGAAACTTTCTGCCATAAGGTTGTCGATATAAGCTACATTTCCGTTAACACTAGTTGTTACTCTCAACTTAGTTACACCATCTCTTGCTGTGCCTGTGACATCACTTATATCCCAGTAGATCTTTTGCCAAATGTCTGCCTGCACTATAGAAACACTTTCTGACTGTTCTGTGCCGGCTGCCTCTCCCATACCTATTGTGATTGTTTGTCCTGCAGTTGCTGATCTTACCCAAAGTGTTAAGTAGTTGTGAGTGGAAATATCAGTACTTGAAATAGTTGCTTCCGCAAAACCTCCTGAAGCTGTAGCAGTTAGTTTTGTTAGATTCCCTGCTGTTGCTTCATCCTCGTCTTCAAAGTAATCGACATCTCTTGTCACATCTCCGTCAGCGACCGTCATATTAGTACCTGTCCAATTTGTATGTGTGTTTGCTGTTTCAAGGGATGTACTTGAAGTAGTAGGTTTCCAAGCTTCCCAAGTACCATCTGTAGAATTTGTGCTATTTCCAGATCTGGTCTGTAGCTGGATTTCTGTATTCGCTGGTAAGTTTTCGGTCCACTCTATATTTCCATAACTTACGGCTCCTGTAGTACCAATTTCTTTTGATGTATAAACTTTGTAGGTGTTATAGTCTCCGGTAGCTGTATCAATATTGTAAGAAGGAGAAGAGGTGCCACTTATTGTAGAACTATAGTAAACAGCCACCCTCCCAACACCACCACCACCACCATTGTAGGACCCTGCAGCACCATTACCAACTCCATTTCCGCCACTACCACCACTAGCCGTTACAAGGGAAGAGCCCAGTGTTATTGATGAGCCAACAATTTTTACTGAACCCCCAGCGCCGCCCCCTCCACCACCTGCGTATCTAGAACCTCCTGTTTGAGCTGCGCCACCTCCGCCACCACTACTGCTTAAGCCTCCTGAAACTGTGATTGAATCTGCTGCGACATAGACTATTCCTCCACCATCTCCCCCAGCACCACTTGTGGTATTACTAATGCTCCAAGCACCGCCAGAACCAGCAGAAGAACCAAACATTAGATCTGTTATGTTGGTGTCTCCATATGTACCGCCACCGCCGCCGCCACCGCCGTTTCCAGCACCACCATTACCTGATTGATTGGTTCCTCCGGCATTACCGCTGGAGGCAGCTGATGCAGCAGTTCCATAACCACCGCCACCTCCAGCACCATGACCAGCACCACCTGCTCCTGAACCACCACTAGAAGCAGATCCTGTTCCGGCACCTCCGTTAGAAGAACCTCCACCACCACAATAACCATTACCTGGTGTTCCTGTTTGAGACCCTCCACCAGCTGCTCCGCTACTTGCGCTAGAAGTTCCTCTTGCTCCACCAGGTCCACAGAAAGATTCTCCACCGTTACCTCCACGGATTGACCCTCCGCTTGATGTAAAGGTTGCGGTACCTCCGATGTACCCCTTTGAATTGGCATTTAAGGAGCCATTAACAGATACTGCGCCAGTAGCTCTGAAGAACAAAACTCCGCCTTCGCCAGCACCATTGTTTACAGCTCCTGTTGGGGCAACCCAATCACTAGGTGTGATGTTAACGCTAGCTCCAACCGTTACGGTTGTGTAGTTAGGCACTCTTTGCAACATTACAGCTTGAGCACCAGTGCCAACTCCAATGTTTGTGTCGTCGCTTGAACCATCCCCGTAGTATTTAGCCTTTGATGTGGTGAAGGTAACGGTGTTAGTTGAAACACTTTGAACTCTAAAGGTTTCCCAGTTTCCGATATTTGGAACTGCTGTGTTTGTGCCTCTAAGGTTAATAAGTAAAACTTCATCATCTACTGCTAAACAACCTGCTGAAGGTGCTGATTCTAAAGTAGCTGTTGTAGATGACAGCGCGGTGACAGAGTAGTTGACGGCGTCACCACCATCGGCACAAGATCTACCTGAGATAAGATTTGTTGTATTCAAAGAATATGAACCTGCTCCAGGGTTGATAGCGCCATCTGCGCCAGTTCCGTTGGAGTACATGGAATATTCAAGTATTGTAGGATCGATTCTTCTTGAGGTTTGATTAACAATAGGCTTATTAGGCTCTAGAATGCTATCGGCATCGATGGTATAGGTGTTGTTTGGATTAGTATAGCCAACTGTTATTGCTGATAATGTAGGAGTGTTATCTGTATCTGTAGTAGTTAGTATTGCCCTATATTGCATGTAGTCGTTTGCAGTCGAGGTAATAGTTGAGCCCCCCGGAGTTGTTAGATAGGATTCGGCTTTGATATTGTCGAACCTAACTATATGTCCAGAAGTAGGGACTGTTATTCTAAGTTTTGTAACCCCATCTCTTGAGGTTCCTGTTATATCAGAAATATCCCAATATACCTTTTGCCAAGAGTCTACTTGGTCAATGTATACAGTTTTTGTTTGTTCTGTACCTGCAGATTCACCAAATCCAAGTGTTACAGTGTCTCTAGAACCAGAGGAGTTCACCCAGAGTGTTATGTAGTCATAAGAGGATATATTTGTAGAGCCAATAGTTGCTTCTGCAAAACCATTAGCTGCAGTTGCTGTGACCTTTGTAACGTTCCCACTATTATTTTCATCTTCATCTTCAAAGAAGTTTACGTTTCTAGCCAGATCCCCTTCGGCTACCGTAGCATTCGTCCCAGAGAAATTTGTATGTGTATTTGCTGTTTCCAATGTTGCTGATGACGTAGTAGGCTTCCAAGCTTCCCATGTACCATCCGTTGAGTCTTCTGACGCACCAGATCTTGTTTGTAGTTGAATTTCTGATCCAGTAGGTAAGTTTTCAGTCCAAGAAATTGAACCATATGCTGTGGCCTCAGGGGTATTTATTTCTTCTGAAATGTAGATTGCATATGGGTTATATCCTGTGGTTATAGATGTATATGCTGGGGAAGAAGATCCGCTTATAGCGCTTGTATAACCAACAGCTACTCTTCCTACACCACCGCCACCACCATTGTAGGATCCTGCCGAGCCATTTGAAACTCCATTTCCAGCGGCACCACCACTAGCTGTTACAAGTGATGCTCCTAGTGTTACAGATGAACCAACAAGTTTTACGGAACCTCCAGCACCTCCACCACCACCACCTGCATATCTAGTACCTCCTGTTTGAGCAGCTGTTCCACCACCTCCACTACTACCTAACCCACCAGCAACCGTGATTGAGTCTGCCGCAATATAAATAATTCCACCACCGTCTCCTCCAGCACCACTTGTGGTATCTCCATTACTCCAAGCACCACCGCCACCACCAGAAGACCCAAACATTAGGTCTGTTAAGTCGGTGTCACCGTAGGTACCACCACCACCACCTGCGCCTTGCTGTCCAGAGATATTGCCGTTTGCTGATTGATTAGTTCCTCCAGCCAGTCCATTGGAAGCAGCCGATGCAGCAGTTCCGTAACCACCGCCTCCGCCAGGACCATGACCGCCACCACCCCCGCCAGATCCTCCACTTGAAGCTGACCCTGTACCTGCAACTGAGGCAGAACCACCGCCACCGCCACAATAACCATTACCTGGCGTTCCTGTTTGGGACCCTCCACCAGCAGCCCCATTGCTTGCACTAGAAGCTCCTCTTGCGCCACCAGGCCCACAGAAAGCTTCTCCTCCATTACCTCCGTAGATTGTTCCAGCGCTTGCTGTGTAGCTTGCAGCCCCTCCAATGTAACCTTTTGAGTTAGCATTTAAGGATCCACTAACAGATACTGCACCCGTAGCTCTAAAGAAAAGTACTCCTCCCTCACCAGCACCATTGTTTACAGCTCCTGTTGGTGCTACCCAGTCACTAGGTGTAACGGTAACGCCGGATGCAACCGTTACGGTTGTATAGTTTGGTACTCTTTGTAACATTACAGCTTGAGCACCGGTACCGACTCCAATGTTTGTGTCGTCACTTGAGCCATCTCCGTAGTATTTTTCTTTCGAAGTGGTAAAAGTCACTGTATTAGTTGAAACACTTTGTATTCTTAAGGTTTCCCAGTTACCTATGTTTGGAACTGCTGTGTTTGTACCTCTAAGGTTGATTAGTAAAATCTCATCTCCAACGGTAAAACATCCTGCTGAAGGAGCAGACTCTAGAGTAGCTGTAGTAGAGGTTAGTGCTGTGACAGAGTAGTTAACAGCGTCACCGCCATCAGCACAAGACCTGCCTGAAATAAAACTTGTTGTGTTTAAGGAGTATGAACCTGCGCTAGGGCTGATAGCTCCGTCAGTTCCGGTACCCATGTTATCGACATTGAATTTCAGTGAGGCGGAAGAGAATTTTTCTTTTTGTGTATGTTCTGCATTAAATTCATTATCTAGATCATGGTCCACGGATTGATTTTTATTAGTGATCTTCTTCCAAAGGGAGGTAACTGTATCGTAGAACCAACCTACAACTGAAATATCATTGGTTCCTTGGTTATGAGTTATTCCAACATAGCTTTGATTAGGTACAGTGGTGTCTGTACCTGTGTATTGAGTCATATCAAGAGCGATTCGGTGGAAAGCAGAGTCTCCTGTGTACAAGTAGAGGTGATCAACATCAGAATCATAGTAAACAGTGCCTTCAGTTGTTGAAGAGGAGGATGATAGGGGATCAAAGTATAATTCGCCGCCTTCTATACGAATATCACCATTTACGTGGAGTGTCTCAGTAGGGTCGGTTGTACCAATTCCAACGTTTCCAGTGCTTTCCACATAGATATCGTCACCGTTGATTGTGGCGATAGCAGTGGTTCCTTGGTCGGAAAGAGTAAAGAAAGAGTTCGTTCCGTCAGAGATTTGAAACTCATCGTTAGTTGTTTCATCGTACATAATTGTAAAGTCAGCTTCGTTACCAAGGTTAAATGCAATGTTGTCTTGAAGTTCCCAAACTCCAGTGATATTTTCAGCATCTGTATCAAAAATGAGAGCTTCAATTGTATTTTCAGTGGTTGAGTCCACTGTATCAAGACCGTTTAGTGTTCCTGTTCCAGATAATGATAAAAGTGGCGTTGAAATAGATGTAGAAGCTGTAAATGTTCCAATTACTTCCAGGTTGGAGGCAGGGTTAGTTGTTCCTATACCCAAATTCCCTTCGGTTTCGTATAACACTGAAGCAGCTAGGGTATCAACATCATTAAATTTGGCAATGTAATTTGAAACTCCTGTCCCATCAAAGGTTCCACCGCCAGCGAGAAGGTCGGTGCTTCCCGATCCATCATAGAAATAAAGGTTAGTACCATTCCACCAAAAGTCACCAGAGACGGGAACTGAAACATCAGTACCTGAAGAGCTTGTAAAGTTTACTTGGGCATCTCCAGTTGTAGCAGCTTTAATATCAAGAAAAGCGTCAGAACCAGTTCCGATACGTACGGTATCTGCTCTTAGATAGTTTGAAATAATTCCTGAACCGAGAACATCCAAAGCTGTGGAAGGGCTAGATGTTCCTATCCCCAAACTTCCTGACATAATCATACTTCCGTTACCAGGGTTTAGGGTTGCATATGCTGTACCTAAAGCGAGACCTCCTTCATGACTCAGTCTCATTTTATTAGTGCCCGCAGTGTAAAAGTATAGGTTTGAGTTACCACTTCCACCAATATTATCGATATCTCCAACATAGATATTGTTAGTGTCTGTAACAAGTGCTCGAATTCCGTTTAGTCGATATCCGTTAGTAGCTGTAGCTCCTGTAATGTTTATGCTTCCTTGATTAACATCTAAGACATAAGAAGGATTAGTTGTTCCAACTCCAATTGAACCTCCAGTTTCATATAGAGAAGATGTTGTCACTGAATCGGCATCTGAAAAGAGAGGGATGTAATTTGCGACACCAGTGCCATCAATTCCACCTAGAGAAACTACAGACTCCCAAGTAAGGTTTCCTGCAGAATCATTGGTAAGAACATAGTTGTCAGCGGCAGCTTGGCTAGCTGGCCATGCATAAGCCACATCATTAACACGAGTTAAGTCACCGGAAGAATCAACTCTGAATTCACTTGCTGAACCTACTGAAAGTTGTGCTGAAGGAGCTGTAGTTCCAATTCCAACGTTGGCATCTAGAATATTTATTTCATCTGTTGCTAGATCATCAAACTCAATTCTTGCTGCAGCAGCTCCTAAACCTAACCAGTCATCATCCGCGGTAGAATCAGCAAAAGCAGCGCCTGAGCTAAAGGATCCTACTGCTGTAATGTCACCCGCACCTCCAACTCCTGTTACTTCTTTCCACTGCATAACATCCCCCGTTTGCCAGGTTAAAACATAGTCAGTAGTACCAGATGCGTTAGGAAGTTCGTATACAACATTTGATGCAATGGAGTCGGGTGACTTAAATCCTGTGTAGTTAGCTCCATTTGCAGAAAGTTCCAAAAATCTAGCTTCACCTGTATTTCCTGAACTTGCTCCATAAGGGTCAATTTGAAAAGCTGCAGCTCCTGTTGGTGTTATATGAAGAGAGCTTGTCGCATTGGTTGTTCCAATACCTACATTTGCTCCAGAAAAGTAAAATGTGTCGTTTGTGTTAAAGCCTAATATTCCTGCATCTGAATCTGTTGCTTCAAAGTTAAGTGTGGGGTTCACACTGTTGTCAGATGCAAAGTAAAAGTTTCCTGTTGAGTCTTCAATTGCAAATAGGGAATTGCTGGGACTTGACCCACCAATAGAGAGATTGTCTGTTAAAGAGGTAAGAAATGTTGTATCTCCGTCATCTGTGAAAAGGCCGCCACCACCTGATGTAAGGTCATCCCAGGTAGATCCGTTGTACCAATAGATGTTTAGAGCATCTGCATAAATATCTCCGGCAGCAGGGGAGGAAGGTGCAGATCCTGCAGCAATTCTTGCAGATGGAATGCTTGTGGTAGCTGCTTTAAGGTCTAAGTATGCAGCTGGAGCAGTCGTTCCAATTCCAAGACTTGAAGTAGCGTTATCCCAGAATAGAGAGTCTGAACCAGCCTGTGCATATGTTCCAGTCCAATAGGAGAGTTGCCCGTTGGATCCTGTACCTGTTAGGTCATCAGTTACGTCCTGATCCCAAGTGGAAAGTTCTGTGGAAGCATTAGTATCTACAAGTACAGTTCCTGTGACATCTGGGAATGTATATGTTCTGTCTGCAGTAAGGTCTCCAACATCAATACTTCCAACAAATGTTGCTCCTGATGATTCTAGTATTCTAAGTTCTGAGGAAGCGCTGTTTAGGAAGATATCAAAACCTCCTGTTTGGTCCCACGTAGCAGTCAAAGGTCCTAGTGCTACAGCATCTACGGCTACACTAATTCCACTTCCTGCTCCTACATCTACTGTTAGGTTTCCTGTTCCTCCTCCTCCTGTTAGACCTGCTCCTGAATCTACGGCTGTGGTTGCATGTGCGGAGACATTGTTTGAATCAACAAGTGTTCCTGTTCTACTACTTAACAAATTAAGTTCTGTTGTAGAGATAGTTGCTCCATCGAGAATGTTTAGTTCTGATGGGGTAGAGGATACGAGCACTCCTCCTATGTAGAGAGTAGTTGCATTGAAATCTCCGTTTACGTCTAATGCGTATGAGGGGTTTGTAGTCCCAATACCAAGGTTGGCGTTTAGAACATGGAACGCGTCATTTGAGTTAAATCCAAAATCTCCAATGGAGGAGTCCGATGCCTCAAATCTTAAGGTTGGGTCTGCTGAGTTATCTCCGCCAAACAAAAAGACTCCTGCAGATTCATCGATTGAGAACATGGAACCTGCGAGAGTGCTGCCTCCAATTACAAAGTCATCTGTTGTATCTACTAAGTAAATAAAGGAACCTGCATCCGTCCAAAGCCCCGCTGTACCAAGGGTTAGATCCTGTACCTGTTGATCCAGGCCCTCAATTGACGCAGTAAATGTCTGACTATCCGCGACAAAGTTCTCCTCTACGTACTGTCTGGTGCCTAGAGCCGTTGTTCTTAAGGCTTCGCCTTCAATATAAACATCTGATCCAGAAGCTATGTTTACATCTCCAGATACATCTAATTTATACCCAGGAGTAACAGTTCCAATTCCAACTCTTGCAGTATCTTCATCCAAGAAAAGAATCTCTGCAGCAGAGTCATTGTATATTTGAATGTCTCCCTCAGCTGCTGTCATTTGAATTGTGCTTCCTGCGTTATAAGCTCCTTGGAGTGATGAGTTAAGAGATGCCCAGGAGGTTCCGTTGTAGTAAAGAACTGCGTCATCGTCTGTATCGTAGGCTAAGTAGCCTTCACCTGAAGTAGGGGAGGTTAGTGCTGTGTTTTGTGGAAGTCTAAATCCTTGGTTTGTTACGTCATTTTGAAGGATTGAGGAAAGGTCTAAAAATGTTCCGTCTGAAAAATCCAATATCCCACCTGTGAATGTATCGGCTGTATTAGATCTTAGGAAAGCATCAGAGTCTATGGAGTCTAAGGTGTCGGCATCATCATCCGGGTCTATCCACTCAATGCCATCTCCTGTACTTGATAGTAGTTGTCCGTCACTACCTTCGTCTCCAGCGGCTTGCAGAATACCTTCTATGTTTAGGGAACCCTCATAGGTGAGCTCGTCGGCTAGGGAAGGTCCTTCAACAGATCCAGGGGCTAAAGTTACGTTAGTTAAGGTGCCCGTAAAGTCTCCTCCAAGTTCTAGTGCCTCTTCAAGGGTAGTTTTGGTAATAAGATCTATTGCTCCAAGAGTATTAATGGTCTGAACAAACAGGTCTCCTTCAATGCTTACATCTCCTGCTACATTTACGTCTGCTCCTAAGTTAGTAGGTACGTTAACATTGAACACAAAGGCAGTTTCTCTATCTCTTGTACCAAGCACCCTTTGCGTATCAAAGGTTTCTTCTGCCTTTTCTCTTGCCATAGAGAGAACCAGGGGTTGTAGCTTAGTTCTAACAGCTTGATTAAACTGCAGAGCTATTAGGAAGAGTAGTGCGGAGGCTAGTGTAGTAGCTGCAATGATTTGTCTTTGTCTTTTCTGGTATGTAGGTAGTACCTTATCTAAGGTTTGTTTCTTTTTTCTACTCTCTATACTAGCCTTTGAGTTTATTCGTGACTGGATGGTTGTTAAGGTCTTTATGTCTTGTTTTGAGTATTGTCTCTTACCCTTGGAACCCTTAGTAATCTTTAGATCAAATTCATCTTCCCATCTTCTAAGTACCCCTGGGTGCACCTTAAGTATCTTTGATGTGTCTGAGATTGTGTAGTAAGGCTTAGTTTTAATCTGGCTATCAATTGTCTCTTTTGAGTTGAGCTTTTTTTGGATTGAACCTAGCTCCCTAATGTTTTCATCTGAATACTCTCTAACCCCATTTTTTGTTCTTGCTATATCTAATTTGAACTCACCCTCCCAACGTTGCAAAACTCCAGGGTGAACCTGTAGGTGTTTTGAAACTTCGCTTATTGAATATGTTATGTTTTCTGGTTGGACAGGCATAGATAGAAACCTTACTAATTCATTACCATGGTAACAAGAACTCCCTGTTGAGAGCAAGGTTTTTTACTCAATTTTCGATCAAGAATAAGTATGACACGAGCTCTTTTTGTCATGGTTTTCGTGGAAGCAAAAGGTATGACAATAAGGGCGACTGAAGTCACACTATCGGGTGCGGGAAATGTTCTTTAATTGTCCTATTTTGGAGGTAAGTAATGTTGCGTAAAAGGGTGCTTTTTGTTTAGGTGGGGGCTTAGAGGGCGTTAATGTCTACTTCTATGGAAGATCCCATTGAAGATGAAATGAAGCAATTCTTGATCCATTCTGGTTTGGCTTTTTGAGGCTTGTTACTCTTTAAAGTGCTCCAAACTTCCATAAAGTTTTCTGTTAGCTGTTTTTCTTCAAAGCTTACTTTACCGATCAATGTGTGAAGGATAGGAGCGGTTATTTCATTTCTAAGCTCTACCTTTCCTTTTTTGAATTGTTCGACAGCTTCAGCAACATTATCAGTAACTGTACCTGTCTTTGGGTTTGGCATAACTCCTGCTGGTCCAAGAATTGGTCCGAGCTTACCAAACTTACCCATTGCAGATGGTTCTACAATTAAAACATCGAAATCAGTTTTAGGTTTGATTTTCCCTTTTTCTATTTTTGGGAGATCTTCGTCGGTTAATTGTAAATCTGCTCCAGGAATCTTTTTGTCACTCATAACAGCTACCTTAATTTCTTTTCCAGTTCCATGAGGTAGGTTAGTTGTAACTCTTACTGTTTGGTCTGCTTGTGTGGGATCAATTTCTAAATTGAAGTGTACTTCAATTGATTCATCAAATTTAGCGGGTGCCTTAGCTTTTACTTCTTTTATTGCTTCTGCTAAAGGTTTCATTTTCCTATTTCCACTCCCATAGCTCTTGCTGTACCAGCGATAACTCTAACAGCTTCGTCCATATCCTTAGTATTAAGGTCAGGCATCTTAATTGTTGCTATCTCTTCTGCCTGAGCTCTTGTTAATTTTCCGACCTTTTCCTTGTTAGGAACGCCAGAACCGCTCTTAATCCCTAATGCTTTAAGGATTAATTGTGCTGTAACTGGGGTCTTTGTAATAAATTCAAAGGATCTGTCTTCAAATACTGTAAGTACTACTGGAATAACATCCTGGCCCATATCTTTGGTACGGGAGTTAAATTCCTTACAGAAATCCATCAAAGGAACACCATGCTGACCTAGTGCAGGGCCAATAGGAGGTCCTGGGGTCGCTTTTTGCGCCTGAATGGTAAGTTTTATTATTGCTTTTACTTTCTTTTTCTTTTTTGCCATATTGTTGTGTGCAGAAGGGGTTTTCTTTCTGCCCTTAGTTTTTTACCATAGGCATGGTATTAAAACAAGATTTAGATGCCTGTAATTTGAATGAAGTCTAATTCGACAGGAGTTTCTCTACCAAATACTGAGACTAGTACTCTGACCTTACCTTGGTCATCATTTACTTCATCTACCTTACCTAGGAAGTCTTGGAAAGGTCCTTCGATGATCTTTACGGAATCTCCTTCTCTAAACTTAGCTTCAAATTTAGGAGCTTCCATGGTCATAAACTTCATTAAGGTGTCTACTTCTTTTTGTGGAAGAGGCGTTGGGTTATCCCCGGTGCCTACGAATCCTGTAACACCTTTGGTAGAACGTACTAAGTACCATGCTTCATCATCCATAACCATGTTTACAATGATGTAACCAGGGAATAGTCTTTCATCAACGTTTCTTTTCTTTCCGTCTGATACGACTATTTTCTTTTGTGTTGGGATTAATATTCTAAAAACCTTATCTATCATGCCGCGTCCTAAAGCAAATTCTTTAATAAGGCTTGCGACTTTCTTTTCATGTCCTGAGTAGGTATGTACCACATACCACTTAGCTCTAGGGGAAATATCAGGATTTAGGACTAGAAGGCTTTCATTGGCTTCTATTTTTGCAATTGCTTCTTCTACTGTTTCTTCGGAGATTTCTTCCTCTTCTTCAACAGTTTCTTCAGCTTCTTCTACAACTTCTTCTTCAAATTCTTTTAAGGTTTCATCAGCGACAACTTCCATTTCCTCTTCGGAAGTTTTTTCTGTTACTTGATCTTCTGTTGTTTGATCTGCTTGTGCAGCATCTGTTTTTATATCTTTACTCATACGATTTTTATCTTAGGATAACTCCTAATAATTCCTTAAATCCGAAATCCAGACCACTAACATAAATTCCGGTGATAAAACTAACACCGATAACAAAGCTAGTCAAGCGTACCGTCTGCTTTTTGGTAGGCCATTGAACCTTCTTAAATTCGGCTATAGATTCTTTTATAAAGTTAACTATTTTTTTCATTGTATTTACCTTTAATATCAGGGAAATCTACTGCGTGATTCTAGCATTTTTAGCCGAATAGGGGAATATGACAAAGTAATTTGGTCATTTGACCTATAGTTGCATATGCTCTTTGATTTTGTTAAAATACACCCGATGAGAAGTCAGTCTCGGTTTTCAGTATAGAATAGAGTGAAACTAACCTTAACTGAGTTGAATAACTATCTCCTTCTAATTTTGGAATGATGGTAAAAGCCGGGACTGACTTCGCTCACATTTAAATTACGATATTGACCAAAGTGTAGCTTTCTAAGCACTTTGGTCTTTCTCATTTGTAGTGTTGGGTTATAATTGGTCAATGCTTTTTTCAATACTATCTAATGGTTCAGGAAACCTTCTAGTAAACTTAGTCATATTTTTGTTAGTAGCTGTTGCTCTTATTATTTCTATCTCTATTCACGAATTCGCTCATGCTTGGGCTGCAGATAAGCTTGGTGATCCAACAGCAAAGAGGCTAGGTAGGTTAACACTTAATCCTAAGGCTCATTTAGATCCCATGGGTACTATGATGCTTCTCATTGCAGGGTTTGGGTGGGGGAAGCCTGTGCCTTTTGATCCACGTTATTTAGATAATCCTAAAAAAGGTGCTGCAATAATCTCTTTTGCTGGTCCTGCTTCCAATATACTTCTGGCATTATTATTAACAACTATTTTTCATGTGTTTGGTCCGGTAGGTATAGTAGGTTTTTTTCTCAGAATAGTGGTTCAGTACAATTTAATTCTTGCCCTATTTAACATGATTCCAGTGAATCCTTTAGATGGTTTTAAGGTGGTAAATGGGTTCTTGCCTCGAGAGTTGTCGTATCAATGGATTCAGCTAGCCCCTTATGGAATGTGGATTTTACTCTTTTTAATTTTTGCCGGTGTGACGGACAAAGTCATCGGTCCTCTTCTGACATCTGGTATGTCTATTCTCGGTTTTTAATTTGACAGTTTGGGTGGGTTTGATAATATTTAGTTAGGTACAGACACTTAGTCTGCCGACGGTCCTGGTGTGATCGTGTAGTTAAAGAGAAGTATTATTCTCAGCACAGCAAGCCACGGGATTTCGAATGTCGCTTCTAACGAAACGACCTAGATTACCCACTTAGGCTAAAGGGAAATTCTCTTAACGTTTGCGGCACATCGGGTGGATTTATTTTGATCAGGTTAGTTTTAAGCCCCCAGCTTTACGTTGGGGGCTTTTTGTTGGCTAGGCGATTGCAAATTTTCCTTCTTTAATCATGTTTCGCCATTTCTCTGCCTTTCCACTTGATAAGTCTGCCAACTGTTGGGTTGTATTGCGCCGAGCATTTTTATCGATCTTCTTGGGATTCTTTGTAAGAACAACGGTTCTCTTACCCCAAGTCTTGATCCATGCTTCTAGTTCAGGGCAGTAAATTGCCCAGACTCTATCAGCGCATTCCATACCATTTGTTTCAATACGATCGTGCCTGAATGTCGCAGTGATCATGAGCAACTTCTCCTTGATTCGGTCTGTATAATACCACAATGAAATTATTCAATGGGAATGAACATGCAAAGCTTCTTGAAGCAAAAATAACTAAGCATTTAGAAAAAAACGACTCCAAGGGTTCTTTGGCCATTGTTCAGATAGGGGATAATCCCGAATCGTCTAAATATGTGACAATCAAGGAAAAGGTCGCCAAGAGGTTAGAGGTGCCTGTTAGAATTGTGCGTATAGATCACACTAAAATGCAAAGCCTAGAGGTAGTCGTTAGAGGTTCTGATGTTATATACTCACCAAGCAACTCAAGTGTGATCATTCAACTACCCCTACCAAAGCGCAGATTTTACTCTCTTTTAACAAAAATACCTTATGAAAAGGATGTTGATATGCTCTCAGAGGGCGCGAAGCGTAAATTCTACACTGGTGACTTCTCCCGTGTTTCCCCGGTCATTAGATCTATTGAGTACTTTATTGAGTCAAATAAGCTAAAAATAGAAGCTAAAAATATATTGATTGTTGGTTTTGGTGCTTTAGTAGGTAAACCTATCTCTTTTTACCTTGAAAAGCAGGGTGCTAAGGTCAGAATAACCGAGAACTATAGTCCTGATAAAGTGGGTAGCGAAAGTCTTATAGTACTAAGTTCTGACGTTCCTAACTTGGTAAAAGGTGAAGATTTGCCAGAAGGTTGTAATGTGATTGATTTTGGTTCTTCTGTACTTAATGGGAAGACAGTTGGCAATTTAGATATGAATTCTGATACCTCACGCCTAGGTATTGTATCCCCATCCCCGGGTGGAATGGGCCCCTTGGTAGTTCGTTTCCTCTTAATGAATCATTTAGGTATTTAAACGTTTCAAAGCCCTCCTTTTTGTAAAAGAGGGCTTTGCCTAATTAATCCAATTTATTTAGCCAGTTTGCAAAACAAAAGAGAAATTGCCTTTTTTTGCTTTGTTTGACTTGCGAATCTGGCGGCAGAGCTTTAGTCCTAATCGCTCTGGTGCCCTTTTACCAGAAAAAGGTCTCAGGCCGTTCGTAGTGGTACGAGGCGGGCTAAGATTGCCATCTAGCGTCTTCCCGTAGTACCGTGTCTGCTTTTTGCCTCCTGGAAGAGTTACTACCACTTTCAGAAGGAATCCAGCCGCTTTACTGTTTCTTGTAGTGCGGTGGGATTTTTGAGCGCTTTCTACACGGCGTTTGCTTTTGTCTGACGGCATTGTGCCAAAACGGAAAGCCACGCATGAAACATCAAATTTCTCTGAACCTTTTTTCTTCGAAGCCGTTTTCATCTAAGTTGTTCTCCTGTCTAATAAAGGATGTATGAGCAAATCACTCATATTGTTGGACCTGCAAGATACCAAAAAACATGCCAATTTGCAAATATAGTCCTTTTTTAAGAGTCCGCAAAACTATGTCAAAAGAGGGTATATCCCATGATAGCAGCATCTATGCATCCGCTATTCAATTGTCTCCTGTAACATGATGAAAATGATCCAAAAAAAGTCGTTTTAGGGCTTGACTACTGGGTACAGAAAGTGTTTAAATTGAGTAAGAAATGCAGAATACTTAGGAATATCAATAGATACTGTACGACGATGGGATAAATCTGGCAAGATCAAATCAACAAGACCTAACGGTAAAGATCGCTACTTTTCACTCAATGAACTACAAAAGGTAAAATTTAATAAACCCCTAAGCATTACAGAAGCTGCCGATAAATTACAACTTTCAGCCTCTACCCTCCGTCGTCTTGAACAGAAGGGTATTATCAAGCCAAAGAGAGATAATAATGGCGTTCGACTTTATGATGAAGATGTACTTAAAAACTTCATTAATTCAGACTATTACATGAGCAAGAAAAAGGTAGAGTCAAAGATTCTTGACTCTATGAAAGCACCAAAGGTTGTAGTGTCTGCCCCTGCACCTGTGATACCCGAGGTGGTTTTTAAAGAACCAGCTGAAACCGTTAATGACATTTCAAAACAGACCTCAGTAACAGCAGACGAATATCAAAGAGTTGTTGACCATGTATTACATGAGCAGCAGAAGGCTCTAAACACTATTAGAAAAGCAAAGTCCGTGGTTACTGCATCTGGAGTATTCATTGCTACTACCTTTGTGATGCTTGTGTCATTGATTACCATATTCTTTCTTATCTTTCCTCTAGAAACTGCCGAGTTCTTTGGGTATGACCACAACATTGATAGGTACGCATACCGTGGAGGAAGCATTGTATCTTCGTCCAATTACTCAACAGATCGCCCCAATGTATTAGGAGCCTCTGCTGGTGAAAAGCCTGAAGCCTCTACTTTAGGGCGTACTTTAAAGCCGTTCAGTTCAGTATCCCTAAGTCTTGTTAAAAAAATTGATGAAGAGACTTATAGAATGATTGTTCCCGAGAAAACAATTGAAGATATTAACGATATCTTTGCCGTGAACGAAGAAGGCGATCTAGTTGTTTTATACGATATTAAGTTTCCTGATTACGTAGATGTTAATGTTGCAAACTCAAGCGGTCTTAATCTTGAAGACGTAGACGCTCTTTCCGTTCAAGGACGAGAGCCAGGTTCCTCAGAAGGTGACCTTGCTGTGTTTGGTTCTAATGGAACCATTCCAGGGTTAACAGTAACCGGAGGGGTCACCACAACAGCTACCTTAGCAGATGGTTCTGTCATTGGGGGTGCTGGAGGAATAGTTTTAGATGGTTCCTTAACAAGCGATGACTTAGCAGATGCTTCTATTACTGTTGATCAATTAGCAGACGATTCAGTTACTGGAGATAAGATTGAGGATGAAACAATAGAGGAAGATGATTTAGCAGATGATTCGGTTACGGGAGATAAGATAGATGACGGTACTGTTACCTCATCAGATATTGCTTCAAATACTATTACAGCGGCTGATTTAGCTGCAGCCCTTTCCTT